>Ga0209712_10000251_pt1 | contig 49477 bp, 49 predicted proteins | sample ArcOceMetagenome_FD_187443 | JGI IMG/M metagenome (GOLD analysis project Ga0209712, IMG submission 187443) | Marine eukaryotic phytoplankton communities from Arctic Ocean - Arctic Ocean - Greenland ARC118M Metagenome (SPAdes) (version 2) | ecosystem: Environmental > Aquatic > Marine > Oceanic...
ACTACCATTCCTGGCTGTTACGCAATCGGTGAAGCAAATTTCTCTGATCACGGAGCAAACAGATTAGGTGCTTCTGCATTAATGCAAGGTTTGGCAGATGGTTATTTTGTTTTACCATATACTATTGGAGATTACTTAGCGGATGATATTAGAACAGGAAAAATACCTACAGACAGTCCAGAATTTGACGCTGCAGAAAAAGAGGTTACTGAAAGAATAGCTTTCTTTATCAATAATAAAGGAACACGTTCTGTCGATTATTACCACAAGATTTTAGGAAAAATTATGTGGGATAAATGTGGAATGTCTAGAAATGAAGCAGGCTTAAAAGAAGCTATTGCAGAAATTTCTTCATTAAGAAAAGATTTCTGGCAAAATGTAAATGTTCCTGGAACAGATACAGAATATAATGAGCAATTGGCAAAAGCAGGTAGAGTGGCCGATTTCCTTGAATTAGGCGAATTGTTTGCAAAAGATGCTTTGATAAGAGAAGAATCTGCAGGTGGTCATTTTAGAGAAGAACATCAAACAGAAGATGGGGAAGCAAAAAGAATGAAAGACTTCCAGTTTGTTTCTGCTTGGGAATATAAAGGTGAACCAAAAGATGCCGTTTTGCATAAAGAAGAGTTGGCTTACGAGAATATAGAAGTTAAAGAAAGAAGTTATAAGTAAAATAGTTTATGGTTGATGGTTGTTAGTCTGCGGAAACAACAACTAACAACAAACAACTAAAAACCAAAAACTAAATAAAAATGAATTTAACACTTAAGATTTGGAGACAGAAAGACTCAAGTTCAAAGGGTCAGATGGTCGATTACAAAGTTACTGAGATTTCAGAACACATGTCTTTTTTAGAGATGATGGATGTTCTAAACGAACAGTTAGTGAATTCTGGGGAACAACCGGTGGCTTTTGATCATGATTGTAGAGAAGGAATCTGCGGAATGTGTTCTATGTATATCAATGGCGAAGCACATGGCCCAGATAGAGGCGTAACAACTTGTCAATTACACATGAGAATGTTTAAAGACGGAGATACCATTACCATAGAGCCATGGAGAGCAGCATCTTTTCCTGTAATTAAAGATTTAGTTGTAGATAGAACGGCTTTTGACAGAATACAGCATGCAGGAGGTTATATCTCTGTAAATACGTCAGGAAACACGCAAGATGCAAATTCAATTCCAATTTCTAAACACGCTGCAGACGAGGCTATGGATGCGGCAACTTGTATCGGTTGTGGAGCTTGCGTAGCTACTTGTAAAAACTCATCTGCAATGTTATTTGTGGGTGCAAAAGTTTCTCAATTTGCCCTATTACCACAGGGTCAAGTTGAAGCTGCAGATCGTGTCAAAAACATGGTTGCACAAATGGATTTAGAAGGTTTTGGAAACTGTACAAACACAGGAGCTTGTGAGGTAGAATGCCCAAAAGGAATTTCTTTAGACAACATTGCAAGAATGAATAGAGAGTTAATGAAAGCTTCTATTTAGTTATAAAGTTTATTTTACATATTTAAAAAAAGCCTGATTTAGTTATCAGGCTTTTTTTATGACTTACTTTAAGAATGAAATTTTTTTGTTGATTAATTTACCAATTTTTATTCCTTGTTCTAAACCAATTTTAACAGCAGCATCGTAATGAATTCCGCCATAAACTCTGCTAATAGCAGCTTCTTTTGCGGCCTTTCTGAAGGATGTAAACTGTCTAACAGGTAAGCCGTATGGAAGTTCTGTTGTATCGTCAAAATCAAAATTATCACCAAAAATACTTGTTAACACTTCTGCAGTTGCTCCAGAAACTACAGAATGACCACTTGTGTATTCTGGAAAAGGAGGTGTTTGTAAAAGAGGTGTCCAAGAATCGTCTATATATTTGTTAATTAACGTTTCTGGTCGGACCAAATTACTTCTATACTTTTCATCCCAACAGCTAATAAATGCATCAGAAATTGCAATAGATGTTTTCGTGTATGCAAAAACAGTTTTCTCAAAATTTGAGTTGGTTTTTTTAGCGGCAATTTTACAGATTCCAATCCAATGGGCACCCGGTGTAATTTTTTTAGAAGCAAACATAAAATGGCCTTTATTTACAGTCACAAAAGGATTACAATCCCAAAATTGAGCAATTTTTACTTCTTTGGAATTATTGCCTTTGTCTTTAATTTTATTAGTTAAATCGTAGACATATTTTAATTCTTTGTAAAATTGAGAATCCTTTTTTAATGAGAATTTTGGTGGAGGAATAGGTTTAAATTGATTAGCAGTATTTAAAGCAAAAGTTCTTATCTTTCCCCAGCTTGGCTCAATACCTTTCATATAAGCAGGTGGAGTTGGTTCCCATCTAGATGGATTGTCAGAGGAAATATTAAAATCTGGCATGGTGCGCGTTTCTTTGTAATTATCTGCATTCATCCAAATTTTAATGTGTTTGGAAAATGCTCCTGCATATTTTTTTGAGGATAAAAAGACATCTCTATTTGTTGTTTTCCAGACTGTAAACAGACTGTCTCTATAAATCTCAATTTTTTCTTTAGAGAAAACTAAATCTCGGGCAACATCCATATAGGCAATTAAAGCGGCCAATCTTTTATTATTTTTTTTTTGTGAGTCAATAGCTCTAAAATCAGTTAGGCCGTTTACTTGATTTACTAATGATTTATAGCTCGAGTTTTCCGACGCTAAAACTTCATATGCAACAATATTTGGATACACATAGACTCTACTTGCAACTGGGGGTGAGAAAATATCATGAATCATAATTTCAGTCAATTTATCGACTGTTTTATGATAATCGTTTGCAGTAATCACAATTTTTTTTGGTTCTTTTTGACAAGAAATAATCAAACAAATTAAAAGAAAGGAAAGTGTTTTTCGTAAAAAAGACATTATTTATTTTTTATAAGAATACATTTGTAAAGAATCATTATTAGAAACTATCAATAACACTTTTTTGCTTTTCATTTCGATGGTTTTTACTGCTTTTACTTGGGTATTAAAAGGTGAAATTCCATAATCAGAAACAAAGTTATAATCAGAAACTGATTTTAGTAAAATGCCTTTTAAAGAGCTATAACCGCCATGATATGTGTTTACATTGAATGAATTACCCGATATAATAATTGCATTTTCAGAATTAAATTCAATATTATTAAAGTTAGATATTGGTGCATATTGTAATTCTTTCGGAAATTTTTTAAAGGTTTTAAATCCACCGTTATTGTTCTCTAAATATCCAGAAGCTAATGTACTTACGATAAATTTTGAGGCTTTTTGCAGTGCTTCCGGTGTTAAAACTTCTTCAACTGTTTTTAAAGCGTAGTTCTTGTGTTCTACAAATCGCTTGCTGATAATATTCATTTGAGCCGCCAATTCATCTTTTGAATTTACAGGATATTCTTTCCCGTTCTTAGAGTACGCAATTATAGTTTCTTTTCTATTATTGGCATCAAAATCCCCATAATACAAAGTTAATGGATTTTCGGGAGTTGGATTAAACTTGGTGTTTAATCCCCAATTTCCTAGTAAAATATCTTTATCTCCATCTTTATCAACATCAAAAGCGGTGATAGATTGCCACAAACCTTCTAAGTTTTTAGGAATTTCTATCAAAGATAATTTTCCATTATTATTTATAAAAATTTGTGGGTTTCCCCACTCTGTAGCTATTAACAAATCTTTTTGATTATCATTGTTAATGTCTATCCATGTTGCATCTGTAACTTTCGAACTTAGTTTAAAAGTTAAATCTGCAGTAAAATTACCTTCTCCGTTATTTATTAAAATTGCGGAATTCACATTCGAGCCAAAATTTACAGGATTTGATAAGTTTCCGATAAACAAATCTTCATCTCCATCATTATCATAATCGTAAGCTGCAACACAAGAAGTGTTTAGCGGATTTAATAGAATTTGTTTTTCAGACTTTAAAAATTCTCCGTTTTTATTAATATATAAACGATCGACTTCAAACTGTCTATTTCTTGTTTTGTGTATACCTGTTGCAACGTATAAATCTAAATCCCCATCATTGTCAGCATCAAAGAAAACGGCGTCATTATCTTCATAATCTGCATCTTTTTTAAATTGTTTTTGAGTACTTTTTTTGAAAGATTTACCATTGTTTAAATATAATTCTGCAACATTTCCAGAACTATTTCCTAAATAAATATCATCAAAACCATTTCCATCAACATCACCAATTGCAAGAGCTGGGCCTAGTTTAGAAACTTGATATGGAATAATTTTCTCTCTATTAAAGTCATAATAACTATCTTCTTTATGGTTGAATTTGATGCTATTATCAGTTTTGAAAATGAGTTCTTTTTTACTTAAAGTGTAATCATAAATAAGGTTTTTATCGATATAATTAACTAAAAGGTTTTTGTTGATTTCAGGATTTTTTAGTTTCTGAAACGTATTATCTGGCCAAACAATTTTAATAGAATCTATATTAGAAAGCGTGTCTATACCAAAATAAATTTTTTGTTCTACAGAAGAAATAAACCCTCTAGAAACAAATAATTGTTTTAATTGACTTTTACCGTTATTGTATAATATTGCTTTGGTTCCAATTCCGTTTTTATTTCCGTTTTTATAATTGAAACTTAAACTAATTGAGTTCTTTTTATCATTTGTAGTATTCTCGTAAATTCCTGCATAATTATTTAAGTTGTTGGTAATAATGTCCAAATCACCATCTAAATCTAAGTCTGCATATATTGCTCCGTTAGAAAGTGATGGTTTTTGTTCTATCCAGTCGCCAGTTTTCTTTATAAAACTACTAGAATTTCCTTTATAAATTTCATTTGAAACTTCACCAGAGGGCATCTCGTTAATGGACTTAAAAAGCCATTCTAAACTTTCTGCCTGACTTTTTTGTTTAAAAGTATTAGAGACATATTTCTTGAAATCTAAACCATTTGGTCTTCTATTAATTCCGTTACTTATAAATAAATCTTGATGACCATCATTATCAAAATCAGCAAAAAGTGGCGCCCAACTCCAATCTGTATCAGCAACATTATTTTGTAAAGCAGTTTCATAAAAATAGCTTCCTTTTTCACTTATTTGAAGCATATTTCTAGAATATTGATCTTTATACCCTTGTTTTCTTAACTTTTCTTGCATGTTGTACATAGCATCATCACCTTCAGTTTCCTTTAAAACACGCTCATCATTTGGTAACATATCTAAAGTGATAAGATCTTGAAAACCATCACCATTAATATCTGCAACATCACTTCCCATAGAAAATCTTGAAATCGTAGAAAATGATTTTTTTAGTTCTTCTCTAAATGTTCCATCTTGATTATTGAGGTAATAATAATCGTCTTCATGAAAATCGTTACAAATATAAATATCATCCCACCCATCGTTGTTAAAATCGGCAATAGAAGCACTTAGCCCGTAACCATTTGCACCCCCAAAAATTTTGGCTTCTTTGCTAATATCAGTAAATTTTCCATTGTTATTTTTTAGTAAAACATCACCAACAAACGGAACACGTTTGTTTCTTAAGGATGCTTTTCCATGTGAAGTTACGGTATGTGTCGCATGATTTACGATATATACATCTAGGTCATTGTCTTTATCAAAATCAAAAAAGTAAGCTTGTGTAGAAAACCCTGAGAAATCCAATCCATATTCTTTTGCTTTTTCAGTAAAAGTAGTATCCCCATTATTGATAAAAAGCTCGTTCCTACCTTTAAAATCTAATAAACCAGAAACAGCACAAACATAAATGTCTAAAAAACCGTCGTTATTAATATCTACCATTGTAACACCCGTATTCCAATCTGCAGAACTATTGATGTTCGCTTTTTTAGAAATATCCTCAAATTTTAAGTTCCCCTTGTTAAGAAAAAGTTTGTTATCACCTTGATTAGATACAAAGTAAAGATCTGATAAACCATCATTATTAATATCACCGGCGCTCACGCCGCCGCCATTATAAAAATAAATATAATTAATAATGCTATGCTCGACATCTTCATTTAGCGTGTTTTTAAAATCTATTCCAGTAGTTTTTTCTGACAGCTTATTTAAAAGGAAGTTTTGATGTGTTTCTTTATTTTTTGTGCTACAACTTGTGCATAGAAAAAGTAAAATAAACAACATTAAAAAAATATAATTTTTTAACATTTTAATAGACGTATACAGTGTGAGTTCAAAGGTACAAAACATTGACAAAGTAATAACCGTTCATTTTCTTCCAAAATCCGCAGGAATTTCTCCCCAAGCTTTGGTTTCCCATTTTAAAATCGGGTTTTTAAACGTATTTTCTTTCAGCCAAGTTTCTGCTCTTTTTATCAATTCCAATAAATCTTTATTAGAAGCGTCAAAATGCATATTGGTCTTGCATCTTTTTTGTTTTATCCAACTCATGGCAATTCTAGAATCAGAGTAAATAGGAACATCTTCTTTGTTTTTACTCTTTAGTAAAGCAATTCCGTGCACCAAAGCTAAGAATTCCCCAATATTATTGGTTCCTTTTTTATAAGGACCTTTGATAAAAATTTGCTTTTTGTTGTGTGTTAAAACACCTCTGTATTCCATTTTCCCAGGATTTCCAGAACAAGCAGCATCTACAGAAATACTTTCTAAATTAGGGATACCAATTTTTTCTTTTTCTAAGGGTGATAAAGTAGGCTTTTTGGTGTTCTTGCCTTTATACTCTTCGTAGTTTTTAGTGTATGCAGTTTCAGCTTCATCTAAATCAGCAAAAGATTTGTATTGTGCGCCCTCAAACCCCTCAATTTGTCTCTTACAGACATTCCAAGAAGTAAAAACCCCCGGTTTTTCCCCTTTCCAAACTACGTAAAACTTTTTTTTAGCCATGTGCGTCTATAATTACTCCCTCTATTACCTTTGGAAAGTGTTTTTGTTCTAGAATATGAATTTTTTCTGCAATAGATTCTGGAGAATCATTTTCATTTAAAGCTGTTTTTGCCTGAAAAATGATGGCTCCTTCATCATAATTTTCATTTACATAGTGAATTGTTATGCCAGTTTCAGTTTCTTTATTTTCTTTTACAGCTCGGTGAACGTTCATTCCATACATGCCTTTTCCGCCATATTTTGGCAATAAAGCAGGATGAATGTTGATAATTTTATTATGAAAAGCAGCAATAATTTTTTCTGGAACCTTCCATAAAAACCCTGCAAGAATAATATAATCTGCATTGCTTTTTAAAAGATTTAAGATGGTGTCTTCCTTTGAAAATTCATTTCTATTAAAATGTAAATAATTGATATCTAAATTCTTGCATCTATCAAAGACTTTGGCGTGTTCATTATTCGAGAGCACCTGAGTAACTTTAGCAGTCTTAGTGTGATTAAAAAATCTTATAATATTTTCTGCGTTCGTTCCAGAACCAGAAGCAAAAACAACGATACGCTTCATATCTATAAATCTATACTACAAAAAAAAGAATAATTTTTAACAAACGGGTTATTTTAAGAGGAGATTAAACATTTTTATTTATCTTTCATCATCATTTTTCGAGCAAAAGTTAGTTAGAATTAATAAGATTCGTATTTTTGCCTCGATTTAAATTTTAAAAAACAGAAAATTATGTCAGACATTGCATCAAGAGTAAAAGCTATTATCGTAGACAAATTAGGAGTAGACGATAATGAAGTAACAACAGAAGCTAGCTTCACAAACGATTTAGGAGCAGATTCTTTGGATACTGTTGAGTTAATTATGGAATTCGAAAAAGAATTCGATATTCAAATTCCAGACGACCAAGCTGAGAACATCGGTACGGTAGGACAGGCAGTTAGCTATATTGAAGAAGCAAAAAAGTAAATTTATATGCAGTTAAAACGAGTTGTAGTCACTGGACTTGGCGCATTAACGCCAATTGGTAATAATATTGAAGAATATTGGAACGCATTAGTTAACGGAGTTAGCGGTGCAGCGCCTATCACTTACTTTGATGCGGCCAAGTTCAAAACTCGTTTTGCATGTGAATTAAAAAACTTTAACGTGAACGACTTTATCAATAGAAAAGACGCACGTAAGATGGATAGATTTACGCAATATGCAATGGTCGCTTCAGATGAAGCAATTGCAGATTCAAATCTAGACTTAGAAAAAATTAACAAATTACGCGTTGGTGTAATTTGGGGAGCAGGAATTGGAGGTTTAGAAACTTTTCAAAATGAAGCTTTAAATTTTGGAGCTGGAGACGGTACTCCAAGGTTCAATCCGTTCTTTATACCAAAAATGATTGCAGATATTGCGCCAGGAAATATTTCCATTAAGAATGGATTTATGGGGCCAAATTATACTACAGTTTCTGCATGTGCATCATCTGCTAACGCGATGATAGATGCTTTAAATTACATTCGTTTAGGTACTTGTGATGTAATCGTAACTGGCGGCTCTGAAGCCGCTGTTGCTATTGCTGGCGTTGGTGGTTTTAATGCTATGCACGCTTTATCAACAAGAAATGAAAGTCCAGAAACGGCGTCTAGACCTTTTGATGCAGAACGAGATGGTTTTGTATTAGGTGAGGGAGCAGGGGCTATTATCCTTGAAGAATATGAACACGCTAAAGCTAGAGGAGCAAAAATTTATGCTGAGGTTATTGGAGGAGGAATGTCTTCTGATGCGTATCACATGACAGCACCTCACCCTGAGGGTATTGGGGTTATTGCTGTAATGAAAAATTGCCTAGAAAACTCACAAATTAAACCAGAAGATGTAGATCATATTAATACACATGGTACTTCCACATCTTTAGGAGATGTTGCAGAATTAAAAGCAATTTCTAAAGTTTTTGGCGAGCATGCTAAAAACATTAATATTAATTCTACAAAATCTATGACAGGACATTTATTAGGTGCTGCTGGAGCGATAGAGTCTATTGCTGTTATTTTAGCAATGAAACACGGTACTGTGCCACCCACAATAAATCATTCTACATTGGATGAGAATATTAATCCAGAATTAAACCTTACGCTAAATAAACCTCAGAAAAGAGATATTAGAATAGCAATGAGTAATACATTTGGTTTTGGAGGTCATAATGCTTGTGTTGCCTTTAAGAAATTAGAGGAGTAACCTATGAACTTTATTCGTAAAATAGTTGAATCTCGTTCTCAAGAGGATCATAAATTATTTATAGAATTAAAAAAAGTACTCAAATTTTCTCCAAAAGACATAAAAAAATATAAAAAAGCATTTACGCATAGATCTGTGCAAATGTTGGATAAAAAAGGAATTCCTATTAATTATGAACGCTTAGAGTTTTTAGGCGATTCTATTTTAGGTTCTGTTATTTCTTCCTACTTGTATAAAAAAGTACCAACAGGATCAGAAGGTTACCTTACTCAAATGCGTTCTAAAATAGTTAGCAGAAAGCATTTAAACGAGTTAGGCAAAGATTTAAACTTAATTCGTTTTGTAAAAAGCAATATAGATCAATCTAACGTTGGCGATAATATTCACGGTAATATTTTTGAAGCTCTAATAGGTGCTATTTATTTAGATAAAGGATATAATTTTTGTCAAAAATTTATTTACGAACATGTAATTGTGCCCTATGTTGATATAGAAAAATTAGAGGGTAAAATAACTAGTTATAAAGGTTTGATTATAGAGTGGTGTCAAAAAAAGAAGAAGAAGTATAAATTTGATACTTATGAGGATTCTGGAAACGAGTCTGTAAAGCACTTTAGTGTTAAAATAAGTATAGATGGAGAGCAAGTTGCTAAAGGGCGAGCAACTTCTAAAAAAAAGGCAGAAGAACAAGCGTCAAAAAGAGTTTATTATGCTTTCCAAAGTGAAATCTCTTTAGGTTAACTACGATAACGTTTTCGTTAAAATCCCAGTAAAACTCATAAACTATTAGTAATTTAGCACCTTGAAGATGAATTAAGACATATTATTAATCATGGAAATTCACTCATTAGGTTTAAGCGATTTTTGCGAAGATGAATACTCATTAATTGGTATACATACCGCATTAGAAGATTTTAAGTTAGCCTATTTATTGAATAAAAATTTAGGAACAAGCTTTTATAAATCGAGAGAAGATTTAAATTTTGAAAATCAGAAAAAAAAAGCATCCTTTTCAATTTTTAATTATTCTAGTTTAAAATATGATTTTGAATGGTTCTTAATTGCAAATAGCTCTAAAAGAGAAAATCAAACAGAATCAAATGAACTTCTACTAACTACAGAAACAAAGACATATTTAATACCTGAAAAGAAAAAAGTAGATTTTTTTATTAAAATTTCAGGAGATTTAGAATATAGTTTTGTTGTAGAAGTCGTAGGTAAAATAAAAAAAATAGATCAAGTAATCACTTCTTATTCAATAGATAAGAACACATTAAAGTCGAAAGACTTTTTAATATTTTAGAAAAACATGCCACACAATAATAAAACAAAAATAGTTGCGACTCTAGGGCCAGCAATAGACACAAAAGAAATTCTTACAGAACTAGCTAGAAATGGTGTAAATGTTTTTAGAATCAATTTTTCTCATGCAGATTACGAAGACGTAAAAAGAAAAGTAAAAATTATTAGAGAAATAAATGCTGAAAACGATTTTAACATTGCAATTCTTGGAGATCTTCAAGGTCCAAAATTACGTGTTGGGGTTATGGAAGAAGGTGTAGAATTAGAAGATGGAGGCACTTTTACATTCACTACAGAAAAATGTATTGGAACTAAAGAAAAGGCATTTATGACTTACCAACGTTTTCCTAAAGATGTAAAAGTTGGAGAGCATATTTTGGTTGATGATGGTAAATTAATGTTTGAAGTTATTTCAACCAACAAAGAAACAGAAGTTGTTGTAAAGGTAATTGTTGGTGGAGCTTTGAAATCAAAAAAAGGTGTAAACTTGCCAAACACAGATATCTCTTTACCTGCATTAACAGAGAAAGATATGGCAGATGCAGTTTTTGCGATTGAACAAGAAGTAGATTGGATGGCGTTATCTTTTGTAAGAACTCCTGAAGATTTAAGAATGTTGCGCGATTTAATTGCACAACACTCTGATTATAGAATTCCTATCATTGCTAAAATTGAGAAACCAGAAGCTGTTGCAAATATAGACGCCTTAATTCCTTATTGTGATGGATTAATGGTTGCTCGTGGAGATTTAGGTGTAGAAATACCGATGCAGGATGTTCCTTTAATTCAAAAGAAATTAGTTAGAAGAGCAAAAAGAGCAAGAATTCCCGTAATTATTGCTACTCAAATGATGGAAACAATGATTGATAATCCTGTTCCAACAAGAGCAGAGGTTAATGATGTAGCCAATTCAATTATGGATGGCGCGGATGCAGTAATGCTTTCTGGAGAAACTTCTGTAGGGAAACACCCGCTAAAAGTTATTCAAAAAATGTCTGAAATTATTAAAAGTGTAGAGAACTCTAGAATGATTAAGGTACCACATGATGCTCCTCATATTAGAACGAATAGATTTGTTACAAAATCTATCTGTCATCACGCAGCTTTAATGGCAAATAATACAGATGCAGCAGCAATATCAACCTTAACAAATAGTGGCTATACAGCCTTTCAAATTTCTGCTTGGAGACCAAGAACATTTGTTTTGGCCTTTTCAACAGAGAAAAGAATTTTAGGAAAATTAAACCTACTTTGGGGGGTAAAAGCTTACTACTATGATAAGAATCTAACAACAGATGATACGGTAGTTGATATTAATAACATTGTCAAAGAAAAAGGTTTTGTGAAATCTGGTGATTTAATTATTAACCTTACATCAATGCCTGCAAAGGCTAAAGGAATGGTAAATACATTGCGAGTTTCTGAAATAGAATAAAAGAGATTTTAATTTTCATAAAAAAAGCGTTCTAAATCTTTAGAACGCTTTTTTTATGAAATATAAATTGTTGGTTAAATTCTTAACTTTTTACTGATGATTATTGCATCATTAGTAACAAAGGGCATAGGCATCATTTCTTTTGACCTTGGACTTATGGAAAAATTAGGGTTCTCTAATAAATCAAAAGAGATTTCATTTAAGATTATATTTAATTTCTCATCTTTATAGATACTGAAAGAAAGCGTTAGGTTTTCATCCGAATTTGCCATATGATAAATTAAAAAAGTCCCTTTTTCTGCAGTGTAATTTTTTCCAGTATTTACGAGAGCATCATTTATTTTAAATTGTTTTAGAGTGAGCTTGTTATTTGTAATGAACTCAAACTTATTTACTTTTCTATTAGGTGATATTTCCAGTTCTAAGAAACGTTTATTGCCAATAATAGTATCAAAATCTATGCGAACACTTGATGAAGGAATATTTTTATAATCTGTTTTTTTATAATACCTAAAAGGTGTATTGTATTTACTTTTAGTTTCTGCATTTTTAATACTCCCTTTTATAGCACCTTCATCAAAAATTTGTTTTGTATAATTATCTAAATCCTTGTTGTACGTTCCAAAATAAGCAGTCTTATCGTCAGAATTTTGAACGTAAATAAGACTATTTGGTTTTTTGTTATCTATAGAAAACCCGCTATTATAAGTCGCAAAACCAAAGAAAAGAATAGTGAAAAGACTACTTATTTTTAGCAACCAAAAAGATTTTCTTTGATGAAAAGTAAAGACCATTAATCCAAAAATTAAAGCAATTAAAACACCACTGATAAATAAATTTTTTAAGCCTAAACCAACAGGAAACATTTTTACTAATGGAGCAAAAATATAGATTGTTGGTATAGATAAAACTGTGAATAAAATACGTTTTGATCGTTCTTCGATATCCATAAAAACCGCGATCATTAAAATGAATAAAGCACAAAAAACAGGAATGATAAAAAAGCCTGCACCTTTCAAGTAAGAACTGATTAATAAATTAATAACCAACCAAATAAAAATTGGTGCAATTAATAAATTTGTTGCTTTTTCTTCTTTAGAAAAGTACTTATAAGTTTTTAGTGAAATCGAAAGGTTTAAGAAAACAAAAGCCGCAATATAAATATATCCATTATAGGTGAAACCGTGTAGAATATCGTTGTATTGAGGGTGAATTACAAGCAGTAACCTCCATAGTCCAAAAGAAATTAAAGCGCAAAAGATCAGAGATATTAAAAACGGAATAAACCCATTTAAAACATTTTTTATTGAGATTTTGTTGAGTGAAAAGCCAAAGAAAATTAAAATTAGAAATAAAATTATTGCAATAATTAATAGCGGTGTTACCCAAGAAAAAGAATATATAATTAGTTTTGAAAAAGGAAAATTTAGGTAGACAAAGTCTTCATTAGAATCTAGATTTTCTAAATCAGAAAAAGCAAAATAATTTAAAGTAGTAGTTAAATAGTCTGCTTGATGTAAAAGTGATTCTTTATCTAAACGTTCATAAGAATCTTGTGCTGTATGATAATCAAAATGATCACCTATAAAAGCGAAATTAAAACCATTGATATTACCATCTTCTCTAAATACAGTTAAATCTGTGTCATTTGGTAGCTTTTTATAAATGCTATACATCAAAGAATTTGCAGCAGGAAAATTAGGTCTTGCAGCCATAAACTCTGACAATAATTTACTGTTTTTGCCATTAGTCTCCATGAGCATATAACTTGTACCACCACTTCCTCTAGCTTCAAAATTTAAAACCAAACCAACATCTTTAGACCAAGGATGTGCATCAACAAATGCCTGTGCACCTAATAAACCTAACTCTTCAGCATCAGAAATTAGAATAATAATATCGTTTTTAGGTTTTTCATTCTTAGCTAAGAAGGCTCTCATTCCCTCTAAAATCGTGACAACACCTGAACCAGCATCACTTGCACCAAGAGAAGAATGCGGGTTAGAATCATAATGAGAAAGTAACATTAAAGCTTTTCCTTTTTCCGACCCTTTTAGACGCGCTATAATATTTTCTGCTGTTGTGGCAGCAAACCATTTTTTATTTATAGCCGTTTGTGTTTGAATTTCTACTTCAAAGCCCATTTTTTGAAGTTCATAAGCGATATAATTCTGAACAACTTTATGTTCATTAGAACCAACATGATGTGCCTTTTTACTAATATTTTTTAAATGAAACAAAGCATTATCAATGGAAAAATCTGTTGTTGAGATGTTTTTTTTTGGAGAAAAAGAAGGCTTTAAATCAGAAAAACTCCAATAAATTGCACCAAGAATTATGAGAACAGAAACAAGAGAAGAAATGGTTTTCATTTGAAAAATAAGTTTTTATAAATATAAGAAATAAAAAAAAACTTAATATGAATGTTATTTGAAACAGAAAAAACATTAAATTTAAATGAATTAAAAACTAAATTATTATGGGAATTAAAAGCTTTCAGGGTAAAAGAGATCTGTCTCAAAGAAAAGAAGAGTCTCAAATTTTGGTATCTGATTATATGACGAAAAAATTAGTGACATTTAAAGCCGAAGACTCTTTAGATCATGTAATTAACATGTTAATTACCCATAAAATTTCTGGTGGACCAGTTGTTAATGATGAAAACGATTTAATTGGTATTATTTCTGAAACAGATTGTATTAAACACATTTCTGAAAGTAAGTATTATAATATGCCTTCTGACACGAATAATACTGTGGGAAAATATATGGTTACAGATGTTGATACAATTGACAAAGACATGAATATTTTTGATGCTGCCTTTAAATTTATTAGCTCACGCAGAAGAAGGTTTCCTGTTGTAGAAAACAAAAAATTAATAGGTCAATTAAGTCAGAAAGATGTTTTAAAAGCTGCAATTAAAGTAAAAGGAAATACTTGGAAGTAGATTAGCGCTCTTTTTTGATTAATAAAAACGTTTCATTTTCTAAAGTTAAATACCCTTCATCATAAATATAAAAATAGGTGTTTCCTGTTTTCGTTTTATAAATTGATGTAAAAAACTGAAAATCGAAACCTTTATCATATAATTTGGTTCTTGTCACTTTTGTTTTACCTGTAATATTTAATTCTGATAATATTTTATAATTTTTTCTAAGCCGATTATTAATATTTCTGATAAGGTTTTTACTGTCTTTGTTTACGCGATTATTATATGCATTTCTACAATAATCAGAACAGAATTTCTTGTCTATTCTACCTTTTAAAGGCTCTCTGCATTCTAAGCACTCTCTGTTTTCCATATCGTAAATATAATGAAAATTATTCGTTTACAAACGACTACAAGTAATTACAACCGAAAGTAATTGTTTTGTAACCGAATAAGACTTTAATGATGTCGCAACTTTGCAGAGTCAAAATGAATTGACAAATAATAATATTTTAAAACCTTATCTTATGAGTACGTTAAGAAACAAAGTTCAGTTAATTGGAAATTTAGGAAACAATCCAGAAATCATCACTTTAGAAAGTGGTAAAAAGTTAGCAAAATTCTCTATTGCTACCAATGAAAGTTACAAAAACGCACAAGGCGAAAAAGTAACGGACACACAATGGCATAATATAGTTGCTTGGAATAAAACAGCAGAAATAATAGAAAGATATTTAGAAAAAGGAAATGAAATTGCTGTCGAAGGAAAACTAACTTCTAGGTCTTATGAGACAAAAGAAGGGGAAAAAAGATACATTACAGAAATTGTTTGTAACGAATTATTGATGTTAGGAAATAAGCAGTAAAGTGTATTGATTTGTAATAATAAAACCCACTTATAAAGAGTGGGTTTTTTTGATTTGAATAGTTTTTTTTAAATTATCTGACTTTAAGGTGTTTAATTGATTAATGTCATAGGTGTATGTTTTTAATTTTAATAAATTAGGAGATGAAAACGGAACATCATGAAAAAATTAATATATATTTTAGCAATAATAGCTCTTTCTAGCTGCTCATCTATTAGAACAGTAGATAGTTGGAGAAGTAGGGAGTATGCAGACTTTAAACCTAAAAAAGTATTAATTGTTGGAATTACAGAAAACTTAACCGCAAGAAAAATATTTGAAGAACAGTTAAAAGAAAAACTAAAATTAAGTGCTGTTGATGCAGAGGAAAGTCATGAACTATTTACATTAAAATTTTCAAGCGAAAAACAAACTGAAGAAAATATTCAGAAAGAAATAGACAAAATTACTACGAATGATTTTGATGCTATTTTAATTTCTGCTGTTAAAGGTGTAGACGAGAAAGTAATGTATAATACTAATTATTATAACAATTACTACTATAGAATACATCCTTTTAGACACTACTATTATATGCATCAAGATGTGTATTTTGATGGAGGATATTATAATAAGTATAAAATTTATCATGTAGAAACTTCATTATACAAATTAAATGCAAATAAAGATAAATCTTTGATTTGGGTTACTTCCAATAAAATAATTGAACCTAGTTCAATTAACACCACTGTTAATGACTTTGTAACTGTTATTATTAAATCATTAAAAAAAGAACGTATCATTTCATATAACAAATAGTTAAAGATGAAAACACTTGTATACAGTGCTAAAGATTTTGAAATTCCTTATTTAGAAAAAGCGAATTGTAGAAAACACGAATTAACTTTTATAGAAGAAGCTTTGTCATCTGAATCTACCCTGAAAACTATCGGATATGAGGCAATTTCTATATCTTCAGTAGATAAAGCTACTCCAATTATAATTGAAAAATTGAGTGATTTTGGGGTTAAATACATTACGCTGCGTTGTGTAGGGCACGATAATGTAAGTTTAAACACTGCTTTAGAGTTTAATATTAAAGTAGCAAATACACCCGCATATTCTCCTTATGCTATAGCTGAGCATGCGGTAAGTTTATTATTGGCATTAAATAGAAGACTTATAGAATCAAGTCAGAGAGTAAAATCATTCAATTTCGATTTAAATCATCTTATTGGTTTTGATTTAAAAAGCAAAACAGTCGGCATTATTGGCACAGGTAGAATAGGTTCTATAATGACTAAAATTATGCATGGTTTTGGATGTGAATTATTAGGTTACGATATTGTTGAAGATAAAGAGTTGATTCAAAAATATAATATGACATATCACTCCTTAGAAGAGGTATGTAAAAATTCCGATATTATCTCGCTTCATGTCCCTTTAAACAGCGATACACATCATTTAATAAATAAAAAAATAATTGAACAAATGAAACCAGGTGTTGTGATCATAAATACTGCAAGAGGAGCTATTTTAAATACGGAAGATATTATTAATGGCTTAAGAAATGAAACGATTGGAGCTTTAGGAATTGATGTTTATGAAAAAGAAAAAGAAATCTTTTTTAAGGATCATTCTCATGACATTATTAAAGATGAAATGTTTATTAAATTAAACTCAATACCAAATGTATTAATTACAGGACATCATGCTTTATTAACTAAGGAAGCGCTGACAAATATTGCAGAAACAACAATCTATAATTTAGATTGCTGGAGTGAAGATAGCGCAATAGAAAACGAATTAACGAATGCTCTCATCGATAAGGTCTAATTATTTTTTATTGTAGCCATAAATATCTTTTAAGGATATATTATGTCCATTTACCGAATCTTTAATCTTTAAATTATATCTAATGTTTATTTTAGTGTTTATAGGAGCGTAATAATAAATCACCCAGGCATGACCTTCTTTAGAGCCAATGCAGCCATTAGAATAAGCCTTTCCTAATGTGTTTGGATTTGTTGTTGGGTGTATTAGTTGCCCATAACGTAAACCATTAATTTCAGTTTCTATAAAAGGAATTTGAGGTAATTTTGTAACCTTGTTGTCATCTCTTTTCGTTACATAGTATCGGCGTCCATTAACAGGGTTATAAAAATCTGGAAAACGTTCGTATTTTACAATTTTACCTTTTCCTATTTTTGTTTTTAAATCTAAAACTCTTCCAGCCATTTTAAGATATTTTTTTTCATCTCTTCCAACTCTGATCGGAAATTTAAAAAGCTCTTTTGAGTTTTCAAAAATACGAAGTTTAAACTCCGGTATATTTATATCTATGTTTGTGTTTTTAAAAGAGCTAAGAATTTTATCCGCTAATTTAGAGTTGGGTACAATTAGTTTATCACCTTTTCTTAAAACAACCATTTTTTTCTGATTATAAACAAAAGAATCTTTTTCTTTCATTGCATAATAATCCGTATTTCTTAGTGTGTTAATTATCCATTTATTTGCTCTTACTAAAAGATGTTCTGTTAATTTGTAGGGTGTTAAAGAATCGTATTTTATAACAATAGAATCTAAAAACTGAAAGTAGTTTTCTATGGTAATGTCTTTTATTACTTTTATTTTTTTTGGCGACATATTATTAAATAGAATGCTTTTTAGTTGAAGAGGTACAAGTGAATTTGAATAGCCAATATTAAAACATGCTATCAGAAAAATAATTACAAGAAGGTTCATTTTACTTTTCATTCTTCTAAGAATTAGAAAGACTCTAAAGCTAAGTTATGTCTAGAAAAGAAGAAATGAAATGATAATTATCAGCTTAATTTATATATGATTAATATCATTTCGATTTGATATATTTTCAACTTCTTTTACATGAGAGTTTAAGAAGTATTATTATGAAAATAGAACACTTAGAAGAGCGAGTTACTGATTATAGAGAATCGATTAAAATAGTTGTTGAAAAAAAAACTCAATGGGAAAGTAGTACTAAAAAACTAATAATAAAAGTATTAAAAAATGCTACTAAAAATTATAATATTGGTTGGAAGGTACAAGAACTCAATTGGATTTATAATAATGAGGCAATAAATATTACATTCAATTCTTTTCCTTCAGATCTTATTGATTATACAAATAAGGTTCCTACATATCAATTTATACAAGGTGGGGCATTAGTTTTTTCACAATCGTATAGTGGAGACGTATATGTTATTATTCTTTTCCCTTTTGTAGAGCAATTACAGATAGAAAATAGCAGTATAGAAATAGGTTTCTACAATCCGGCAGAAATTACAGAAAAACTGATTGTTGAAAAAGTAGATGAATTTTTAAAAGAAATGATAAAATGGGAAGTACCATCTTATCAAACTAAGTTAGGATTTCATCATAAAGAAATCTAATTATTTTAAATATCCAAGGTTAAAGTTTATTGATAGAAACTCTTTTAGTAAACCCTTCTTTTTCCTATCAATTCATCAATTGTTATTTTAAAAATAATAGGAGGTTTATTTGTATAAGTTTTACTAGAAAATTTACAAATAGAATCTACGGTTCTTTCTTCTTTTTTTAAGATTAGATCTTTAATTCCCGTTGCAAATTCATGTAAATATTTTTTTGCATCAGGACCAGAAATCTCTTTATAAACTCCCTGAGCTAAGACAGAATTCCAGTTATCAACGTTTTTTATTTCTAAAATTTGTAGCGATACTTTAGTGTTCTTTCGCATCGCCATTGTCTTATGTCCTTCATCAGAATAGCCAACTATAATATGTTTTTTGTCAAAATAATAAGTGAGTGGAACAATAAACGGTTTGCCTTTATAAATATAAGCGAGTTGACCAATATAATTGTTTCCTAGTATATTGATACACTCTCTTTCGTTTAAAGTAGATATCATGATGCAGATTTTATATGTAATGAATCGCTAAGCTAATTGAAATGAAAATAAAAAAACATGATCTACATCAGTTGGGAAGTTTTATTTTTTAAGCAACTTAAACAATGTGATTTCTGGTCTCATTCCTAATCTCCCGGGAAAACCAACCCAACCGAGGCCACGATTAACATATAAATATTTTTCATTTTTACGGTACAAACCTGCCCAATGTTTGTATTTGTATTTTATAGGACTCCATTTCATTTTTTTGTATTGAAAACCAACCTGCATTCCATGGGTATGTCCAGAAAGTGTTAAGGAAATATCTGTTTTTCTAATTATTTCTTCGCTCCAATGTGTTGGATCGTGGGATAATAATATTTTAAAGGGAATTTTATCAACATTTTTGAGTGCTTCTTGCAAATTTCCATATTGTTTAAAAGGTAATTTCCCCCAATTTTCTACTCCAATAATTGCTAATTTTTCTTTTCCTTTTTCAACTATTTCTGATTGGTTTAATAAAAGTTTAAAATCAATAGTTTTATAAAACTCTTTTATTTTATCGAAATTTTTTTGCTTTTCTTGAGCAGAATCCCACTCACTATAATCGCCATAATCATGATTTCCCAAGACGGCATATTTCCCTTTTTTAGCAATTAATTTTTTGAAAACTTTTTCCCATCCAATTAATTCCCAAGCATAATTATTAACTAAATCTCCAGTAAAAAAAATAAAATCAGGCTGGGAATCATTAATTACTTTTATCGCTTTATCTAAAATATGATATTTATAATTAAAGCTACCTAAATGAATATCAGAAATTTGTATAATTTTTAAACCACTAAAAGTTTCAGGTATTTTTGTGTGTTTGATAGTAATATGATGTACTTTAAACCTATATAAAGCTCTGAAAAAACCATACATTATAACAAAAAATGGAAGAAACCCAGAAAATAAACCAATTAACGGAATGATAAGTAATGATTCTTTTTCAGATAAAACAAAGTTGGAAAAAAATAGTATTGAAATAACAACAACAAAAATTAATTTAGGGATAAAAGATGAAATAGTTAATCCAGATAAAGATGACACCAGTATGTGTTTTCTCCTAGGATTAATATCCCCTAAAGTAATTTTTAGAAGTACTATTAAAACAACTAATCCTGCTGTAAATACCCAGAAAATAATATTTATTGCTGTTCTTAAACCTTTTGAAGTTATAAGTTGAGTGATAGATTGTAGCCAATAAAAGGCTAAAATATCTACGGCTAAAATTGCTAAACATAAAAGTAAAATGGTAAATAATGAATAGCTTTTCACAAGTGGTTATATTTAGTCATTTTTGTTTTTAATTCTTCGTTTATCTTTTAATGCCCAAAAAACACTTTTTACGTCAGAAACCCAATTATCATACATAAAAATTAAAGAAACTTCTTCTATAGTCTCTAAAATTCCTACAATAATCATTAAATAAAATAATGAATACTCAGAATTAAAAAATAACGCCCACAGTATGAATATACTTTGTATTACTGCAGACATTTTTGCTAAATAAGTATGAAAAGCTGTTGCCTTTCCATATTTGTAAAAAGCAATTAACATTTGAATTATATAAGGAATAAATGCAATTAATATGATTGTAAGATTTTCGTTTATAAATTCATTCTCAAAATAAAACAAACCAATTAATCCAACAATTAAAGTTACTTGATCTCCAAAAGAATCTAGTTGAGATCCTCTCGCACTAGTAATTTTTAATTTTCTAGCTAAATAACCATCAATGGCATCTGTTAAATAACTAACTAATAAAAACCATGTAAAAATTAATTGAACATCAAGCCAAATTAAAAGCAGTAAAAATGGTGCTGCAAAAATTCTATAAAAAGACAACCAATCTGCAATATTATAATTTTTAAAAGTTAACATTTTTTTAAAGCTCATTTTGTTTATTTAAATCAATATTTATAGCTAAAATTTAAACAATTTCTGTAGTCTTTTATGTTTTATATCGAACAGAAATGTGGTTGCTATTTTTTCTTTAAAAACTTCTTTTGATACTTATAAATTTTTAAAATGTTCGTAAAAACGAAGTTTATTTTTCAAATCGATTATTTCTTTTTTTAAAGAATCAACTTGGTTTAATAAATTATAAATGACGTCAACACCTTCTAAATTTATGTTCAAATCATAATGTAAACGAATCATTTTTTCCACTTGTTTGATATGTGCTATTTTGATATAATCTTGATTTTCTGCAACAATAACCTCTATTAGTTCGTATTCTTTTAATTCGGTAATAAATTGAATAGGAACGTCATAATACTCGCAAAAGCACTGTGTAGATATTAAATTTTGAGCTTCCATTATTAGCGTTGTTTTTGTAATTCTTTAATTAATTCTCTTTCTTTTTCGTTTAATTTGATAGGGATTTTAATGTTATAGGTTATAAATAAATCACCAAATTGTCCTTCTTTTCTATAAATGGGAAATCCTTTTCCTTTGAGCTTTACTTTAGAACTGTTTTGTGTTTCTGGTGTAATCGTAAGTTTTACTTTTCCATCAAAAGTATCAACCATTAATTCGCCACCTAATAATGCCGTATATAAATCCAAAGCTACAGTTAAGTATAAGTTGTTATGATCTCTTTTAAATTTTGTATTGTTTATGATTGAAAATTGAATGTATAAATCGCCATTTGGCCCATTATTTATACCTTTTCCTCCGTGACCTTTTATTTTAATAATTTGTCCGTTTTCTACTCCAGCAGGAATTGTAATTCTTATATTTTTTCCGTTGACGGTGATAACCTGTTTTTGAGATTTATAAACCTGTTTTAAATTTAATTTTAACTCAGAATTGTAATCTTGACCTCTAAATTTTGCACTTGTTCTTCTTCTGGAAGATTTGCTACCAAACATATTTTCAAAAACATCAGAAAAATCTTCTTGAGAATATCCACTAGCAGTGCTTTGTGAACTACTTTGATATTCTTGTTGTCGTTTTTTTTCTTGTTCATAAGCTTCTGCATTTTGCCAATGTTCTCCATAAGTGTCGTATTTCTTCCGGTTTTCTGAATTACTCAAAACTTCATTCGCTTCATTAATTTCTTTGAAATTTTTTTCGGCAACTTTATCATTTGGATTTAAATCTGGATGATATTTTCGCGCCAATTTTCTGTAGGCTTTTTTGATGTCAGCTTCAGAAGCATTTTTGGTAATTTCTAATATTTTATAATAGTCTACGGGTGCCATTTCTGGTGTTTTTACGTGTTTATACAACACGCAATAAAAGTATTGGAATTAGATGGCAGATAAAATGAGAATTATCAGTTTACAATAAGTTTTTTAGGTCGTAATTCCACCATCTTCCATGGTAATTATCCGGTCAGTTCTTTTTGCAAAATCTTCATTATGAGTAACAACAAGTAAGGATAAATTTTGTTCATTACTTAGCCGCTTAAATATATTAAAAACATTATCAGAATTATGGCTATCTAAATTTCCTGTGGGTTCATCTCCCATAATTATAGAAGGATTGTTTATTAAAGCTCTTGCAATGGCAACTCTTTGTTTTTCACCTCCAGATATTTGTGATGCTTTCTTATTCCCTAAATGCTCTATGTTCAGCATTTTTAATTTTAGTATCGCGTCATGTTCTATTTCTTGAAAAGATTTTTCCCCTAATTTTTTAGCAGGAAGCATTATGTTTTCTAATACAGAAAATTCAGAGAGTAAATAATGAAACTGAAAGACAAAACCAATATGTTTGTTTCTTATATATGATAAGTTATCTTTATTCTCTTTAGAAATTAATTGATTATCTAAATACAATTCTCCTTCATAATCTGTATCCATAGTCGATAAAATATATAACAAAGTAGATTTTCCGCAGCCAGATTTTCCCATAATTGAGGCAAACTCTCCCTTTTTAATTTTAAAATTAATATCCTTAATCACATGAAAAGGTGCAGGCTTTTTAAAATATTTATTAATATGTTTTGCTTCTAATACAGTATTCATTTTATTGACCTCTTATAATTTTAACTGGATCTATTTTTTTTGCTTTTTGAGAAGGTAAATAACCTGCAAAAAAAGTGGATACTATGGCGAAAATAATTCCAATAAAGTAAAACCATGGATTAAAATTTATTGGATATGTTTCTATTGTTGGCAGTGCTTCCGTTTTGAAAGGAATCGTATTAATAATAGTAGTAAAAAAAAGACCTAAAAGTAAACCAAGTATTCCACCTACAATTCCAATAATCATTGCTTGACTCATAAAAATCATTTGTACATCTCTACCTGAGAAACCGATTGCTTTTAAAATAGCGATATCATTCATTTTTTCATAGATAAGCATGTTTAGAATGTTATAAATACCAAAACCTGCGACCACTAATAAGGTGAAAGAAACTGCATATGTTATTAGGTTTCTAATAGTTGTACCGGTATCAAATTGTGCATTTGCAGTATTAATGTCTACTGCAGTAAGGTTAAATTGTTGTTCAATTTTTTTTGCTAATGGCAAGGCACGGTCTATGTTGTAAAGTTTTAAATTAATATCTGTAATATAATTTTTGGTTTTTCCTAAAATAGTTTGTGCAGTTTTAATATTTGTAAAACTTTGAATTGCATCTAAATCTGCAATACCACTTTGGTAGATTCCAACAATTTTAAGCGGAAATACATTCCCTTTTATGGTACTTATCTGAACTCTATCACCAACGGATAACGACATTTTTTTTGCGACGCCGGAGCCAATTAATATGCCGTTTTCTGTGTTTTTTAAATCTTTAGGCGATCCTTTAACTATATAATCCTTAAAATTAAAAAGTCTAGATTCTTCTAAAGGCTTTATGCCGGTTATGTTTCCCCCAAGTTCTATGGATCCTGCAACGTAAAAGATACTTGCTTTTATCTGAGGAATCGCTCCTTTAACATTTTTATCTTTATTTAAATATTTAATAATGGGTAACGCATTATGTATTTTTTTTTGACTCAATTTTGGTTTAATAGAGCGTACTACATTAAACCAATTTTTATAGGTGTCATATAAAGAAATAGGTTGTTTTTTTGAGGGCTCAATTTCACTGTATACATGTATATGAGGGGTTTGGTTTAGAATTAAATCATCTAACATACTATTTAAACCGGTCATAAAACTAACCAAAGTAATATAGGCTGCAATACCAAAAGTAACCCCTAAGGCAGCAATTGCAGTTTGCTTTATTTTAGTTAGCAAATGTGTTTTAGCGATGCTTAATACGATAACCCAGTTTACCATTATTTTGGTTTGTAAATCGTTATGTTTTTTGAAATTCCAGAAATAACTTCTAAAAACTCCATGTTTTGTAACCCTATTGAAATTTCAATTAAACCATCATCAGTTTTTACTTTGTTAAAATCGAGAAGATATTCTTTTGGTATTGTTAATACTGAATCTTTCTTGGAGATAATAATATTGGCTTCTCCAGAAAGTCCGGGATATAATTTTTTAGGAGCTTCATCAAACAGTGCCTCTACTTTAAAAGTTTGATTTCTTGCATCTTTTATTGGGTATATTTTAGATACTTTTCCTGTGAAAATTTCGCCATTATAAGCATCTAAACTAATAATTACTTCTTGATCTTTAGTTATTTTTACAATGTCCACTTCATCAACTAACATTTCCACAATAAAATTTGTTGCACTACCAATTGCCGCTAAAGGCTCCATGATAGATACAATTTCTCCGGGTTCTTTATAAAGCGCATATACTTTGCCATTAATTCTACTTTTTACAGTAAAATCTTTGGTATTTATTAATGAAGATTTATAATTATTTTCAGCTTGCTTTAGTGCTGTTAGTAATTGTTTTTCTGTTCTATAGTAGTTACTTTTTATGAACTGCAAATTATTTGATGACAACTCATAATTTAAGTTTTTTGAATCGTATTCTACCTGAGATCCAATTTTTTGATTCCATAGATTACGCTGTCTAATAAAATTTATAGAATCGTTTTTAAGTCTAATTTCGGCCGTAATAATCTCATCTTTAATACTGTTTAAAGCAGAAGTAGTTCCATTATAGTTTTCTTTAGCTTGTTGTAAAAAGAGTCTTGTGTTTTCGGTGTTTAATTTTGGAGTATTATTAACAACTTGTAGGATAGCGTTTCCTTTAACAATTAAATTATGTTCTTCTACGAAATTCTTCTCTAGGATTCCTGCTACGGAAGCATAAACCTGGTATAAACTGTCTGGTTGAATAATAATTGAAGTGTAAACAGATTCTGTGATACTGCGATATTCAGGTGAAATTTCATCTTTTTTATGAGAACAAGAAATATAAAAAACACAAGCAAATAGTAGATAGGTTTTTTTCATTTGATATATTATTTTTTAATACTCAAGTTTAGCTCGCAACAAATAACCGATCCTTAATGTAATTTGTTTGGTTATTAAACAATCTAACCTCACTGCTAATAAGCCTCCTAATATTTTGCCATTATATATTGTAAAAGCTCAGATAAGCTTATAAATAAACAAATCAATAGATAACCGAATTGAAGATACGTTCTGTAATTCTATCTAAAATTGCTGTTCTGTCAATTAACTATAATATTGTTTTTTAGTATTTATATCATTTTTTTTTGTGATTAAAGCATCGCCAAGCTTATGTAAAACAACACGAACAAAAACCTTTAGTTATTTCTCCTTCTTTAATTTCATTAAAAGTCGTCTAAACAATTAGAAAAAATAAAGTCTAATGAATCTTGATTTAAATTTGCTTTCATTTATTTAGAAATTATTATTAGTTGCTCTCTTCTTTTTGTTCAGTAATTTTTTTTATTATTATTTTATTGTCTTTTCCTGAGGTAGAAAATAAGTTTTTTGCAATAATTTTACTAAATATTTTGGGGGGTTTACTTATGAAATTTCTTGAAAGCGGAAGACCTTTTGGTTCCGTTAAATTGTATTTAATTACACCAGATTTATTAATTAAAACTTCTGTAGATTCATATCTTACTGTTTGTTTGTTCAATATGTTATTTTTGCCTAAAATCTCTTTATAAAGCTCAATTACTATAGCAAATTCTTTATCAAAATTAGTGGCATTTAAAAATTGAGGCTCAATTACAGTTTTACCTGATGTATCAATATAACCAAAATAAGAGATCCCTTCTTTTTTCTCTGAAATTAGACATCTTTCATTTATAAAAATGGGATACTTTTTATTGTCAATTTCTGTTAAAACTAAATCATTTCTAAAGGCGATGACAATATTTCCTTGCAGATTAATAAAGGCCCATTGATTTTCTTTTTTTATGGCAGAAAGACCTTTGTTATATGGGGAAATATAATCAAGCTTATCTGTTATTTGAGAAAAGCCTAAAAAAGGGATTAAAATAAATAATACAATTATTTTTTTCATAACTACAATATTTTCTAATTTAGAACATAAAAGTACTTTAGGAAAATATTTAATAAAATGATATTCATCATGTTAAAATCAAAATCAAGCGCTCTTTTTTAGGTAGTTAACATCACTGTAAAATTTAGCTCTTTTTTATCTTTGTTGTATCTCAATTTCAGTGAAAACACCAAAACCTTCTTTCTTTAATAATGCTGTTGCTCTTTTAATAACATTAATAAATTTCCAGAAATGATTTTATGATGATAATAACTTATTATTTTGTTTTTTTAAGTTCAATATTAAGCTTTGCAACCAACATTAATTCCGATTTATTTAAACCAGAAACAGAGGAAGCTATTTTACCCGCCGTTTTTAAAATTAGATGCTTAATAGTTTTTGTAAATAAAGAAGGGTGCTCTTTCTTGAAATCTAAAAACTCTTCATAACAAGTTTTAGAATCAGAAAACCCTTCATTATTTAACCAATCAAAAACAGTTTCTATTTGATAAGCTGCATCCGTATGAAAATCATCATCAACAGGATCAACTTTAGTCCATTTATTTTTTACAGTTTCTTTTAGAGCATTGAATTCTGCGTTTTCTACACGATTGTCTGCAGCTGCAATTGCATAAAACAATTTACCAAGGTTTTGGTAGAAATCCATTATTGTTTCTTGTGAAGGTTTCATATTAAACTATTTATAAGCCGTTTTAAAATTAGAATTCCGTTTGTTATTAAATTATGATAAAAATCAGTTTTATTATTAATAACTGTATAAATTTTATTACTTTGTGATACTTATCTAACCTTTTAAATTGCTATAAAGATGATAAATAATGAACAAGACGTTTTTAACGTGCTTTTTGAAGCCGTTTCAGAGGGGGTTATAGTCGTAGACGACCAACAAAAAATAGTTTCAGTTAATTCTTCTATTGAAAAAATGTTTGGGTACCAGAAAGGCGAACTCGTTCATGAAAAACTAAACATTTTAATACCTAAAAACTACCATGCAGGTCATGGGAGTCATTTTAAGGGTTTTCTTAATAAGAAAGAGAAAAGACAAATGGGTAAAGGGAGAGATTTGTATGGCGCTCGAAAGAATAGCGATATTTTTCCTTTAGAAGCTGGTTTAAATCCATTTGAAATTTATGGAAAAACTTTTGTAATGGCCCTAATTATAGACATTTCTGTTAGAAAAGAACAAGAAGAGGAAATATATAAACTAAACGTAGAGCTAGAAAAAAAGGTTGAAGAAAGGACAAAAGAATTAAGTAAAACAGTTTATGAATTAAAAACGGTAAACCTTCAGTTAGATGGAGAAAATCAAAAAAGGATTGAAGCAGAAAATAAAATTAAAGATGCTTTAAAAAGAGAAATAGAACTCAATGAGCTAAAGACAAAGTTTTTGTCATTAGTTTCTCATGAATTTAAAACGCCTTTAAGCGGTATTTTAACATCTACAATATTATTAGGTAAATATAAATTAGCAGAACAGCAAGAAAAAAGAGACAAACACTTAGACACTATTACCAATAAAGTTCATTATTTAAATAACATTTTAAATGACTTTTTATCCGTTGAAAAACTAGAAACGGGTAAAATAAACTACAAATTCCACCCTTTTAAATTAAGCAAAGTTGTTAATGAAGTAATTTATAATGCAAATATGCTTTTAAAAGAAGGTCAAAAAATTAATTACCCAGAAAATATTGATGAAATTTCATTAACACAAGATGAAAAAATTATTGAATTGTCACTTTCTAATTTAGTGAGCAATGCTATAAAATATTCGCCTGAAAATGCGGTGATAGATATTGATGTAAAACAAGACAAACTGCACACGACTTTCAATATTAAAGATAGCGGAATTGGTATTCCCGAACTAGATCAAAAAAATATATTTAATCGTTATTTTAGAGCAGAAAATGCTTTGTTAACGCAAGGAACGGGAATTGGATTAAATATTATAAAAAGCCATTTAAAAAATATAGGAGGAACAATAACTTTTGAAAGTACAGAGAATATTGGATCAACTTTTATTATGAACATTGTTAATGAAGCAGCAAAATGAAAAAGATATTATTAATTGAAGATGATGTAGTTTTAAGAGAAAATACTACTGAGCTATTAGAACTTTCAAACTACGAGGTTACATCTGCGTCTAATGGTAAAATAGGAGTAGAAATAATAAGTGCTAATTTACCGGATCTTATTGTTTGTGATATTATGATGCCTGAATTAGATGGTTATGGAGTGCTTGAAGCTTTAACGAAGAATGAGAAAACAAGATACATCCCTTTTATCTTTTTATCTGCAAAAACAGAAAGAAAAGATGTTAGAAAAGGAATGGATTTAGGAGCTGATGATTATATTACCAAGCCTTTTAGTGAAGATGAACTTATTAGCGCCATAGAAAGTAGGTTAGCAAAAGCATCAATTCTAAAAGATATTAGAGAGAAAAAAGAAGAAATAAAAGAAGAAATAAAAGAAGAGAAAGAAGAAATAAGAAGCCTTAATGATTTAAAAAATTATTTTGATGATAACGGGGAAACTTTTCATTTTTCTAAAGATAAAACCATCTATCAAGAAGGGAATAATTCTAATTATATTTATTTAATAATTAGCGGACTCATAAAATGCCATAAATTAGATGAACAAGGAAAGCAACTTACAACTACTTTGTATAAAGAAGATGATTTGTTTGGGTATACTTCCTTTACTCAAAACTTAGCGTATCAAGAATCTGCAACTACAATTAAAGAAACAGTTTTAGTTGGTCTATCTAAAAAATTATTAACAAATGTTTTAAACAAAAATCACAAAGTAACTTTAGAATTAATAGAGTTATTGACTGAAGATTTAGTAGGAGTAAAAAATCAGCTTTTGCAAATGGCATATAGCTCTGTAAGTAAAAAAACAGCGAAAACAATTTTAAAATTTGCAGAAAAATTAAATCAGAAGCCAGAAAATCAAATTAAAATTTCTAGAAACGATTTAGCGAGTGTCGCGGGCATTGCAACAGAGACATTAATAAGAACAATGTCTAGCTTTAAGAAACAAGGTCTCATAGAAATAGAAGGTAGAACTATAAGAATTTTAGATTTAGAGAAGCTAAAAGAAATCTGCTAAAAACCTATAAAATACTGACTACATGACCGATATCATATTTTAGAATTCATCCAAATGATAAATTTGTCTACATAAAGATGAATTTAATGAAAACGATTTTATTACCAACAGACTTTTCGGAAAACTCGTGGAATGCTATAGAATATGCGCTAAATTTTTATAAGGAAACTAATTGTAATTTTTATCTATTACATGTCAATAAATTAAGTAATATAGTAACGAATGACTACCCATATATTCCTGCCTTAGATGTTATTGAAGACGTCTATATAAAACCTACAAAAACACGATTAAAAGCCCTTTTAAAAAAAATAGCAAAAATTTTTCCAAAGAATACAAAACATAAATTTTACACCTTAACAGATTATAATTTCTTTATAGAATCTCTAAGAAAACATATTAAAGAGAAAAAAGTAGATATGATTGTTATGGGAACCAAAGGAGCTTCAGGGCTTAGTAAATTTATTATTGGGAGTAATGCAGGAGATGTTATCACAAAAGTAAAATGTACAACTTTAGTTGTACCAGAAAACGCAAAGTTTAAAAAGATAGAAGAAATTACTTTTCCAACAGATTTTTCGCTAACGAATAACCTGCAAATATTGGACCCTATTGCTAAAATTTTAGAAAAAAATGATGCGATTTTAAGCATCTTAAATATTAGTAAAAAACCATCAATATTAAATGTAGAACAGCAAAAAAACAAAGAATTATTAGAAGATTATTTTTATAATTATAAACACAGTTTTTATTTTTTGACAAATAAAAAAGTGGAAGATGCAGTGCAACATTTTGTAGAAAGTAGACATGTCGATATTATTGCAATGGTTGCAAAAAACCTCAATTATTTTCAACAAATATTATTTCATACTAAAGTAGAGGAAATAAGTTATCATACAGATATACCTTTTTTAGTACTTCATGAATAAAAATTTATGTTATGGATAGTTCGATTTTTTTAGCAAAATTTTGGGGATATTATTTACTTATCTTTTTCATTATTTTAAGTTTTAATCCAAAAAGGATTAGACAAATATTTGCCGATTTAAAAGATGAGAAGTTTCTTATTATTTTGTCTTTTTTATCAATAATTATAGGATTGCTAAATATTTTATTTCATAATATTTGGGAATCTAATTGGAGGCTAATAATTACATTAATTGGTTGGGCTTCATTATTTATGGGTTTAGCACTTTTTATTTTTCCAAAAAGAACAACAGATTGGTTAACTTTTTTAAATATAAAATTTATTCAAGTAGTTTATACACTGCTTTTTCTTGTAGGCTTATTTCTTTTAAATATAGCTTACTCAATAGTACCTTTCTAATTTTTAGAATTGATTTATGAATTTAAAACTTTAAGAAAATGATAATAAATATTCAATTTGTAAATATGTCGACAAGTGAAACGATGGAGGCATATACTCTAAAAAAATTAAAACCCTTATTTAAAAAATATGACTGGATAATAAAAGCCACTGTGTTTTTTAAAAAAGAGAACAGCCATAAAGAAAAAGAGATAATTTGCGAAATAGAATTAAGTGCTCCTGGACCAAGATTGTTTGCTTCTTCCAATGAAAAAAATTATGAACTTGCTGTAAAAAACACAATAATAGATCTAGAAACGCAACTTAAAAAGAGAAAAGGAATTGTAAAACCATATATGTAGTTATAGATTACGAAGCTTTTTTTAAGCTGATATACGTCATTGTTTGTCATTGTGCTCAAATGTAACTTTGAGTAAATCTTTAATACGATAACAATGAAAAAAATATTAATTCCTATTGATTTTTCTGAAAACGCAATAAATGCCGTTAATTATGCTTTGGCATTGTTTAAAGATGAATTTTGTAAGTTTTATATTTTACATGCGTATCAAGAAGATATTTATTTAAGTAGTGTTCCTATTACTAGAGAAATAATTAAAGAGGTTATTAAAGCTGTTGGAAAAGATTCTCAATTACAACTAAAAAATACACTGAAGCAAATTAAAAATATTTCACAAAATGCTAAACATGTGTTTAAAACGATATCGGCCAATAACATTCTGGTAGATGAGGTAGATAGAATTGTAGAAGAAAAAAATATAGATCTTATTGTTATGGGAACTCGTGGCAAAACAAATAATAAAAAATTAACTTTTGGAAGCCATACACTTCAAGTTTTAAAATATGTTAAATGTCCTGTTTTGGTTATTCCAGAAAATTATACTTATATAGAACCAAATCATATTCTTTTTGCTACCGATTATAGTATACCCTATCAACAAAGAGAGTTAGAACTTTTAGGTGAAATAGCTGCTGGTAATAACTCAACAGTAGATTTACTATACATTTCAGAGGGTAATCATTGGTCTCTTAGACAAGAAGTAAACCAATCTTTTATTAAAGAGAACCTAAGAAGTACAAAGGTTCATTTTAAAATAACAAAAGATAAAAATATTTCAAACGAAATTTATTCGTACGTAAAAGATTATGAAACTGACCTTTTAGTCATGATAAATAGAAGACATTCTTTTTTAGAAAATATTCTTTTTCAAGATAATGTAGATAAAATAAGCTTATCCATAGATATTCCTTTTTTGGCGTTACAAAATATGAGACGTAATTAACAGGTTACTAAAAACAGATGTCATGAAAAATATACTTTTACCTACAGATTTTTCAGATAATTCATGGAATGCAATTCAATATGCAGTTGAATTATTTAAAGATGAAAAATGTAATTTCTTTTTGCTAAACACGTATACTCCGATGATTTATAATGTAGAGTTTATGGAAGTAAATACTGCAAAGTTTGGTTTAATTGATGCCATGCGTGAAACATCAAAAAAGAATATCAATGAAATTCAGCAGAAAATTGAAAATCAATTTAACAACCCTAACCACTCGTACAGTAAAATTTCTTCATTTAACACTTTAACGAGCGAGATAAAAGAGCTTCATAAAGGGCATGTGATGGATCTTATTGTAATGGGTACTAAAGGGGCGTCTGGTGTAAAAGAAGTCTTATTTGGGTCTAATACTGTGCATGTAATTAAAAATGCAAAGTGCGCAGTATTAGCAATACCAAGTGATTTTATTTTTGAACCTCCACGCGAAATATTATTCCCGTCAGATTATGAAGTCTCTTTTAACGAAAAACTAGTAAAAGAAATTATAGATATTTCAAATGCTTATAATTCAAGAGTCAATATTTTAAATGCTTCGAATGGTTATGATTTATCTGAAAAGCAAGAAAAAAATAAACAAAAATTAGAAGAATTATTCAAAGAAGGCGCTTATTTATTTCATAATGTAAGCAATCAAAATGTGCTAGAAGCAATTTCTAAGTTTCAATTAAAAGTGCGAATCAATCTGTTAGTTATGATTAACAATAAAAATTCTTTTTTTGAAAATCTTTTCTTTAAATCAACAATCAATCAAATAGGTTTTCATTTAAATATTCCCTTCCTGGTAATACCATCTAAATTATAGACTTACTTAGTTTTAAAACTGATTAAGATCATTGTTAAAAAGAGTCTTCAGTCTTAATTTTAAGGTTTAACCTTTAAAACACGCACCATGGAAAAGAAAATATTGTTACCTACCGATGTTTCTGATAATGCATGGAATTCTATTATTTATGGATTAAAACTCTTTGGTAGTGAAACATGTAAATTTTATTTACTTAACGCCGTCAAAACAAAAAGTCTATCAATGTCAAATTTTTCGAATAGATTCTCAGAAACAGTGCGAGAAACTGCGATGAAGAATTTATTGGATTTAAAAAAAATTATAGAAAGAGTTAATGCAAATGCAAGCCATCGCTTTGAAATTATTTTAAGTACTCAAGAATTAAAAAGAGCTATAGAATTAGCAGTTAAAAAGCATGAAATAGAAATGGTTGTTATGGGGTGCAAGTGGAGTAAAAGAATTCTTTTTTGGGAGTAATACAGTTAGTGTTATAAGCAAAATGAGACTTTGTCCAATTTTAACAGTTCCAGATAATTTTGAGTTTGTAGTTCCAAAACAAATCGTTTTTCCTACAGATTTTAATCGTTTTACGACAAGAAAGAGTTGAAACCATTAATAGATATTACAAATTTATATAATTCAAAAATAAGTATTCTTTATATCAACAATGAAGAATATTTAAATGAAGTTCAAAAGTATAATTCTAAAATACTCAAAAACTATTTAAAAGAATATGAGCATACCCTTTATTTGGTATCTCATTATGCAAAAAAAACAGAAGAGGTCAATACTTTTATAAAGGACTTAAAAATAAGTTTCTTTGCTATCGTTAACTATAAACACAGTCTTATAGAAAATATCACAAAAGAACCTATTATAAAAACAATCGGTTTTCACCCTATTGTTCCTTTCTTAGTTATTCCAGAATAACTGATATATATCATTGCTCCCCTAATAATACTTATCTAGCTTTATATTAATAAATAGAAAATAATAGTATGAGACACAAAATATTGTTGCCTACAGATTTCTCAAAAAATTCTTGGCGTGCTATAAGGTATGCATTAGAACTCTATAAAAACGATAATTGTGATTTTTACATTTTAAATGCTTTTTATGCTACGGGGAATATAGTAGAAAGTCTAATTCATTTAGAGCCAGGAAGTGAGTTGTATGAAATGGCAAAAGAAGAATCTGACAATGGTTTAAAAAAAATTATTAATAAGTTAAAGCTTAAAGGATATAATAATTTAAAGCATCATTTTAAAGCAATTTCAACTTTTAATAATCCATTGGAAGCAATTAAAAATATTATTGAAAAAAAAGACATACAAATGATTGTAATGGGTACTAAAGGAACAACCAACTCTAGATACCTAGCCTTTGGAAGTACAGCAATTTATGTGATGGAAAAGGTAAGAAATTGTCCAGTAATTGTTGTTCCAGAGAAAGCAAAACAGTGTTTACCTAAGGAGATTGTATTTCCAACAAGTTATAAAACACATTATAAGCGACGCGAATTAAGTTATCTAATAGAAATCGCTAAAAAATGTGAAGCTAAAATTACTATTTTACATATTTTAGAAGAAGAAAATCTAGACGAAAACCAAAAGGAAAAACAGCAAATGCTTAAGGAGATTTTTGAAGATGTCACCTATTCTTTTCACGAATTAAGTAATAATTCGATAGAGTCTGCAATAAATATTTTTGTAGAAAGCAGGGATAGTGATATGGTAGCATTCATAAATAAAAAGCATGTTTTTTTTGGCAGTATATTAAGACAACCTCTAGTAAAAGAGATGGGATTTAATTCGAAAGTACCAGTACTAGTGATGCACGATTTAAGAAACTAAAAACAGACAAAATGATAAATATTGGAATTTGGCTAGATAAAAACAAAGCGTTTATTGTTACACTAACAGAAGAAATAGAAGTATTTGAAACAATTACATCAAACGTAGAAAATTTCCATATTCATGGAGGATCTGGAACACGTTTTAAAGGAGGTCCGCAAGATGTTGTGCAAGACAGCAAATATTTAGAAAGAGAAAAACATCAATTTAAAGTTTATTTTAAAGAATTAGCTTCAGAAATAAAAGAGGCGGACGGGATTCTAATTTTTGGGCCAGCAGAGGTAAAAGATAAATTTAAAAAAGAATTAGAAATCTTATATGAAGATATTAATGCAAAAGTTAAAGACGTGCAAACGGCTGATAGTATGACGGAAAATCAGGTAAAAGCTTGGGTAAGAGACTATTTTGAATTGTAGTATTTTAATTTAATTTATTGGCTTTCAATATGAACGATAAAGACATAAATATTATAAAGTATTCTGGAAAGAAAGTAAAGTTTTCTAGTAATAAGTTATATGCTTCATTAAAACGATCTGGAGCCGAAGATACAATTGTAAATCAAATTATAAAGAAGGTAGTAGACGAGCTGTATGACGGTATTTCAACGAAAGAAATTTACAACAGGGCGTTTGCATTACTTAAAAAAAATCAAAGTCATTTAGCCTCTAAATATAAATTAAAAAAAGCAATTTATGAATTAGGCCCAACCGGTTTTCCTTTTGAAAGATTTGTTGCTGCTATTTTAAAATATTCTGGGTTTAGTATTGAAGTAGGGAAAACTTTAAACGGTAAATGTGTTACACATGAAATAGATGTTATTGCAAACAGAAACAATGAAACTACAATTGTAGAATGCAAGTTTCATGGGGAGCAAGGTTTAAACTGTAATGTTAAAATTCCTTTATACATTAACTCTCGTTACAGCGATGTTAAAACTCATTGGGATAAAATCAGTAAAACGGGGAATACGTTAACAAAAGGTTGGGTCGTTACAAATACAAGATTTACAGAAGATGCAATACGATATGGTAACTGTTGTGGTTTGTATTTATTAAGTTGGGATTACCCAAAGGATGATGGTCTAAAAGACAGAATAGATCGTTTAGGATTGTACCCGATAACTGTTTCTACACTGCTTACAAATAGAGAAAAACAATTTTTATTAAATAGAAATGTAGTTTTATGCAGAGACTTAATAGATGACGATTTTTACTTTGATCATTTAGGAATCTCCAATATTAGAAAGGAAAAGATTTTAAATGAAATTCAACAATTGTCTACTCGTAAAAATCATTAAAGAATGGAACATTTTGTGAAAGTCAAATTCTTGGGAGCTTCTGGGGTTGTTACAGGTTCGAAATTTCATATTGAAACTTTAGAGAAAAACATACTTATAGATTGTGGTATGTTTCAGGGGTTAAAAGAACTTAGGGAACTCAATTGGAAGGATTTATCTGTCAATGTTAAAGATATAGATGTTGTACTCTTGACACATGGTCATTTAGATCATGTTGGCTATTTACCAAGACTTGTAAAACAAGGATTTACAGGAAAAATTATTGGCACAGTACCCACATTAGCAATTGCACAAATTATACTGAATGATAGTGCTAAAATTCATGAAGAAGAGGCAGAAAAAGCTAATAGAGAGCATTATTCTTCACATAAAACCGCATTACCCTTTTACACAATTAAAGAAGCAGAAAAGACAATTAATCAATTTGAAGTAGAAGTAGAAAATAAGTGGATTGTTTTATCTGAAAATATTACATATCGTTTTCAATATAATGGACATATTATTGGTGCAACTTTTATAGAATTAGATATTAACGGAAAACGTTTTGTGTTTTCTGGAGATATTGGTAGGAATAATGATTATCTTTTAGAAAACCCAAAAACTCCAGAATGGGCAGATTTTTTATTTATTGAAAGTACTTATGGTAATAAATTACATCCAAAAGAAGATATTGAAGATAAGTTAGCAACAATAATTACAGACACCATTTTTAATAAAGGAAATCTGATTATTCCAAGTTTTGCTGTAGAACGCTTGCAAACACTTATGTATATTTTATGGAAATTATACAAGAAAAATAAGATTCCAAATATTCCAATTTTTGTTGATAGCCCAATGGGAAGTAGAGTTTTAGATGTTTTTAAAAGCTTTCCAAAATGGCATAAATTATCTATAAAAGAATATAACGAAATGTGTAATCACATAAATATTATTCAATCTTATAAAGAAACATGGGAAACCATTGATGATAAAAGATCTAAAATTATAATTGCTGGAAGCGGAATGGTAACAGGAGGTAGAGTTCTTACTTATCTAAAACAACTTATAGACGAGGTTTCTACAACAGTTTTATTAGTTGGTTTCCAGGCAGAAGGCACACGTGGAAGACAGCTTCTAGAAGGCGCACACGAAATTCGTTTTTATGGTAAATATTATCCTGTAAAAGCAACTATAAGAAACTTCGGAAGTTTGTCTGCCCATGCGGATCAGCAAGATTTATTAAATTGGATGAAAGATATTAAAAACACTCCAGAAAAAGTGTTTCTAATTCATGGAGAACCTACAGCTTTAGATGCTTTTCGAGCAAAAATAAAAGACACGTATAATTGGGATGCAACAATTCCAAAATTAGAAAGTATTGAAAAGCTTGTAATTTAATCAATACCTAAAAAAATGGAAATAAAAAATGATTTTAAAAGCTTTAATGAAAACAAATCTATTGAAGAATTAAAGTATAATATCCTTCAATTTAAAACAAGATTAGAAGAATTAATTATTGAATATAAATTTTATAAGAACCTCTTAGAAGCGTCAATTTATAAATCTAATACAATTAATTTGTTTGAAAACTTAGAGCAGTTTAAGAAAGATATTAATATCGCAGAAAAAGAAGCTTTAGAATTATTAAAAGAAATTAATTCACATTCAAACTCAATTGTAAATAAAATTGAATGTGAAGACTTGGTTTGCGATAATTTTTTTATTAAAATTCAAGATGAATTAGAGAAAAAAATTCACCAGTTATTTATTAAATCTACAAATTTAAAGTTCGAATGGTTTCAATATTTAGAAAGTGTATTAATTTAATAGCTAAAAATTGAATTTTAAATTATTCTAATAAACTGATATAGATCATTTCAAAAAACGGTATTCGTTTATAACTTAGTTAGGAGAAAGAAGTAAGTTTATAATCGTAAATAATTTAGTTATAATTTTTTTAAAAGATCGTTAAATTACCAAATACTGTTAATAAAAAAGAAGAGGTAAAAGCGACTGATAAGAATAATGTTTTAAAATTAAACCTTCAAAAAAACCAAATAGAAAAATAATAACTTAAAAATATTATTGAGGTTGTTTAAATTTCTCTTTAGGTAATTAGGAATTTTGGAGAGTTACTAACTGCTCAATAAATTTAAAAATAACATTATGAAAGCAACACAAATACACACAAACTTCGTAAAATGGTTAAGTGCAGATGATATGCACACCGATTCTAAAGAATGGATTTTAGAACTAGAATTTTTAAATGATGAGTATCTCTTTTTTGAAGAATTAATGAGATCTTATACACTTCAACTAATTGATTTACAGGATTATTCTAAGAACAAAAAAATTATTGATGCGATAAGTAGTTCTAGAGAAGAAAATGAAAATTTAAAAGAACTCATTAGAGAACATGAAAATAAACTTGAAATTTTAATTGATGGAGTTGACCAGCCAAATGAAGAAGCAGCATATAAAAAAGAACATAAGTCACTGATAGTTTTGTTTAAAAACCATTTAAAAGAACACAAAGAACTGAAGCTTAATTTATTTGATATTATAAAAAAAATTAAGAAAAAAGAAAAACAAAAAAGGTTAATAAATTTAGAATAAATACACCAAAGATGAAAAGTTTTCTTTTTCTACTATGTTCATTATTATTATTAATGAATTGTAGCTCTATTGAACTTATAGAGATGTGGAAAAACCCAAAAACAGATTCACTTTCTGTATCTAAAATTTTAATTGTTGGGATGACCCCAAATATTGAAGCTAGAAAACAATTTGAAGAAAAATTAAAAAAAGAATTCGAATCTAGAGGTGTTGAGGCTGTAATGAGTTTAGCGTTATTTGAACCAACATTTACTACTGAAAAAAAATCTAAACAAGAGTTAAGAATTGTCGAGCAAATTTTAGCAACTAGTTATTTTGACGCTATTTTATTTACAAAAATTAAAGGAATAGAAAACAAAATAGTTTATCCAGACACCTTTAAAGATAAAGGTTATTTAGATTTAAAATTTAAAGATGATTATTATGTAAATCAAGAAATTTTTTACAATCCAGATTATTATAGAAACTTTAATATTTACCATGCAGAAACCTCATTGTATTGTATTTGCCCTATTAATGAGCGAGAATTAATTTGGAAAGGATATATAGATATTGTTGATCCAATTTCTATTCAAGAAACAGTAAATGATTATATAAATTTATTAGTATTTGTTTTAGAAGAAGAAAAACTTTTGAAGAAAAAAGAGATAGAATAAAAATGTTTTAAAATATAGCTGCAGAAAAATTGTTTTGAAAAAGAAGAATCCGTCCATTTTTGGGCGGATTCTTTAATGCTTTATTTAAATTAATGCCTTCGCTATTGCCGTAAAACTTATTTCAAGAAGTTCATAAACTAAAGAATTATAAAAAGATATATCACAGGAATTCTTTTTAGTGCTTTATTTGTATTTGGAAATAGCTGGTGGAAAATTTGTTTTAGAAAGAATAAATAGACGATCATTTTCGATGATCTTTTTTATTCTAAAGAAAAGTCATAATTTAGAAAATTGATTCCTTTTTTTTAATTTCAAAAAAAACTACCTATGAAAAAAAAATTTATTCCAAAGTTCTGTCTAATTATTTTATGCATGTGTTTTTCTGTTGTCAATTCAGTTGGCCAAAATAAAACAGTAGATATTCAATTGAAATCTGTAAAGTTAACTTCAATAGCGCTAAATGCTAAAATTGATAGTATTATAAGCATACTTACGCTAGAGGAAAAAATAGCAATGACGCATGCGCAATCTAAATTTAGCACAAAAGGGGTTGCAAGGTTAGGAATACCAGAAATTTGGATGTCAGATGGGCCTCATGGAGTAAGAGAAGAAATTAGTTGGGATTCTTGGAGTCATGCAGAATGGACAAATGACTCAATTACCGCTTTTCCGGCCTTAACTGCCTTGGCAGCTACATTTAATCCGAAATTATCTGCTAATTATGGATTTAGTATCGGTGAAGAAGCTAGGTATAGAAAAAAAGATGTGCTTCTAGGTCCAGGGGTAAATATATACAGAACACCTATGAATGGTAGAAATTTTGAATATATGGGAGAAGATCCTTATTTAGCTTCGACTATGGTTGTTCCTTATATAAAAGGAGTTCAAAAAAATGGTGTTGCAGCCTGTGTAAAGCATTTTGCCTTAAACAATCAAGAACATTGGAGGGATAAAGTTAATGTAGAATTAAGTGATAGAGCACTCTACGAAATCTATTTACCCGCCTTTAAAGCGGCTGTTAAAGAAGCAAAGGTGTGGTCTATAATGGGTGCCTACAATAAAATTAGGGGACAATATGCTTGTCATAATGAATTGCTTTTAAATAAAATTTTAAAAAATGATTGGAATTTTGATGGCGTTGTAATTAGCGATTGGAGTGGAGCGCACACCACGGAAGAATCTGCAAAATATGGCTTGGATATAGAAATGGGGACAGGAACAGATGGCTTAGGATCTACAACAGCAAACCACTATGATAACTATTATTTAGCAAAACCATTTTTAAAAGCCATAAAAAATGGTGGATTAAGTGAGGATTTATTAGATGACAAAGTGCGCAGAATTTTACGCTTAATATACAGAACCAATTTAAGTTTTAATAGACCTTTAGGTAAACTAAATAATAAAGAACACCATGAAGTTGCATTAAAAGTAGCAACGGAAGGAATTGTATTATTGAAAAATGAAGATAATTTCTTCCCTATCAAAGACGATAAAGTACTTACAGTCGCAATAATTGGAGAAAACGCAACGCGATCTATGGCGCCAGGAGGAGGCTCCTCAGAATTAAAACCTCAGTTTGAAATTTCTCCTTTAGAAGGGATTAAAAAAAGATTTAAGAATGCAAAAATTATTCATACAATGGGGTATTCTTCTGGTCCATCTGTTTACGATCAAGTAATTCCGTCTAAATTAAATCAAGATTCACTATATGTTAAAGCGATTAAAATCGCCAAACAAGCAGATATTGTTCTTTTTGTTGGAGGCTTAAATAAAAATCATTTACAAGACTGTGAGGGTGATGATCGGAAAGTCTTTAAACTGCCTTATCAACAAGAAAAATTAATTAACGGAATTCACGAAGTAAATAAAAATATTGGCTTTCTTTTATTAACTGGCAATGCCGTAGAAATGTCTTGGTTGCCAAAAACTAAAGGTGTTTTACAAACTTGGTATTTAGGAAGTATGGCAGGCGAAGCCATTGCTCAAATTATTTCTGGGGATGAAAACCCTTCAGGTAAACTGCCTTTTTCCTTTCCTAAAAAATTAAAAGATAATGCAGCCCATTTTTATGGAGAAACTTCATATCCTGGATTAGATATGACGCAAACCTATAAAGAAGATATTTTGTTGGGATATCGGTGGTTTGATACAAAAAAAATAACACCTCAATATGCTTTTGGATATGGCTTGTCTTACACAAATTTTAAACTTTCCAATATTAAAACGGATAAAAAAGAGTATTCTTTAACAGATAAAATTAAAGTTGAATGTAAAGTTACAAATAATGGAAATAGACAAGGAGCAGAGGTTATACAGGTATATGTAGGTAAACGAAACTCTAGTGTAAAAAGAGCTTTAAAAGAATTAAAGGGGTTTAAAAAGATATTCTTAAAAAGTAAAGAAAAGGAAACTGTAAAAATAGAAATCAATATTTCAGATTTAGGGTATTATAATGAGAAGATTTCAGATTGGACGGTTGAAAAAGGAACTTATTTCATCTATGTAGGAAATGCATCAAACAGTATCTCAGAAAAAATAAAAATAGCAATAAAATAAATGGGGGTATTAATTTTTAGTTAAAGCCATCAGAAATCGGTACTATTGGTTATTTAGAAAATAAATAAAACCATTTTTTTTGTAACTTACAGCATCAATATAAAATTACTTACTATGTCAAGCTACACGATACATGTCAATGGAAAAGAGCACTTTGTAATAGCAGATGCAGACACACCTTTGTTATGGGTTTTAAGAGATGAACTTAATTTAGTAGGAACAAAATTTGGCTGCGGAATTGCACAATGTGGTGCTTGTACAGTTCATATAGATGGATTTGCAACTAGAAGTTGTCAAATACAAGTTTCTGTTTTAGAGGATGTGAAAATAACCACAATTGAAGGTTTATCTGATGATGGTAAACATCCCGTGCAAGAGGCTTGGAAAGAACTAGATGTCCCACAATGTGGATATTGTCAAGCAGGACAAATTATGACTGCAACAGCTTTTTTGAATGAGAATAAAAGCCCTTCAGAAGAAGAAATTAGAGAAGCAATGCATGGAAACATTTGCAGATGTGCTTCTTATAATCGAATTGAAAGAGCTGTAAAAGTTGCTGCAGAAAAAATGTCTTAATTAACAAATCTACTTAAAAATGAAATCTCAAAAAATAGATAATTTTAGCAGAAGAAGTTTCTTGAAAACTTCAGTTTTAGCAAGTGGCGGAATGTTAATTGGTTTTAATTTACTAACAGCATGTAAACCAGAAGCAGTAATGCCTGTAGACATTGAAAGTTTAAATTTTAATGATTTTAATGCTTTTATAAAAATTTCTGATGAAGGGTATATTACAATTTTTTCTCCAAATCCAGAAATTGGTCAAGGTGTAAAAACATCAATGCCAATGATTATTGCTGAAGAATTAGAGGTAGATTGGAACAAAGTAAATGTAGTTCAAGGTGTTTTAGATGCCAAAAACTTTCAAAGACAAGTTGCTGGTGGAAGTCAATCTATACGTTTTGGTTGGGATGCTCTCAGACAAACAGGAGCAACAGCCAAACAAATGTTGGTAAATGCTGCTGCCGTAAAATGGAATGTAAACGCATCAACTTGTAAAGTATCAAAAGGAATTATAACAAATGCAAATGGTGCTAAACTTGGTTATGGAGAAGTTGTAAAGGAGGCAGCGCTACTAGAGGTTCCTGAAGAGGTGAAATTAAAAGAAACTAAAGATTATACGATAATTGGCCAAGAAATTATTAATGTAGATATTGATAAAATTATTACTGGAAAACCACTTTTTGGTCTAGATTATAAAGCAGAAGGAATGTTACATGCGTCTGTTTTAAGACCTCCAGCATTTGGTCAGAAATTAGTAAGTTTTGATGACTCAAAAGCAAAAGCTGTAAATGGTGTTTCTGATATTATAAAATTTGGAGATAAAATTGCTGTTTTAGCAAGTTCAACTTGGGCGGCAATGAAAGGTAAAAAAGTAATTTCTGCAACTTGGAAAGATGAAAAATTAGAAAGTTCTGAAGATCATAATAAAATTTTAAACAAAATTTTAGATGGTAAGAAATTTGATACAAGAAGAGAAGATGGTAATATTAAAAAAGCATTTGCAACTGCAGATAAGGTCATTGAAAAAACATATCATTCTCCTTTTTTACCACATAACTGTTTAGAGCCAATGAATTTTTATGCAGATGTAACTGCTGATAAAGTTCATTTGGTAGGTCCAATTCAAACGCCACAATGGACAACCAATAGAGTGGCAAAATTATTAGACAGAAAAGCAGAGGACATTTATTGTGAAATGACTAGAATGGGAGGTGGTTTTGGTAGAAGGTTGTACGGGGATTTTGCTTTAGAAGCTGCAGAAATTTCTAGTCTGGCTAAAAAGCCTATTAAAGTTGTGTTTTCTAGAGAAGATGATATGACAGCCGGAACTTACAGGCCTGCAATAAAATACAGAATAAAAGCATCTATTAAAGATGGGAAAATTACAGGATATCATTTAAAAGAAGCTGCAATAAATGGAAATATGTATGGGTTAATTCCAAACTTTTTTCCGGCAGGATGTATTCCAAATTTTAGAGTAGATACAGCAAACCATAAAAGCAATATTACTACTGGAGCTTGGAGGGCGCCGTATACTAATTTTTTAGCATTTGCAGAACAAAGCTTCTTTGATGAATTAGCCATAGAGTTAAATGTAGATTCGATTCAATTGCGTTTAGATTTATTACAAAAGGTAAAAAACACTGATGACAAAAGAATAGAATATTCTGGTAAAAGGATGGAAGACACGATTAAATTAGTAAGAGAAAAAGCAAACTGGGGCAAAACACCGGAGGGAGTTTATCAAGGTTTTTCAGCTTATTATAGCCATAATACACATGTTGCAGAAATTGCAGAAATCGAATTAAAAAATGGTTTACCAATTATTAAAAAAGTAACAGTTGCTGTAGATTGTGGGGTTGTAGTAAATCCATCGGGTGCAAGAAACCAAGTTGAAGGTGGAGTTTTAGATGGAATTGGACACGCAATGTACGCCGATTTCTCTTTTAAAGATGGAAAGCCCGAATACAAAAATTTTGATACTTATCGTTTAATTAGAATCAATGAAACACCTAAAGTTGAGGTTCATTTTGTTGAAAATAATTTGTCACCTTCAGGCTTGGGAGAACCAGGTTTGCCGCCCGCTGGAGGTGCAGTGGCGAATGCAATTAATGCTGCTTTAGGAAAAAGAATGTATAGGCAACCTTTTGTGAAAGAATTAAAAAAGAGTAGTGTTTTAGGGTAACTGAAAATAAATTTCTTGTGCTAATCTAAACGTATTTGCGTGTGCATTCACAATAATATTTACATCTTTAGAGTAACCTCCACCCATAGAACACATCACAGGAATTTTTAAATCGAAACAGGTTTGTAAAACGAATCTGTCTCGCTCTTTACAGCCTTCAATGGTTAAAGCAAGTTTCCCTAATTTATCAGTTTCAATAACATCTACACCACATAAATAATATATAAAATCTGGTTTTTCTTGGTAGATGAGTTTTGGAAGTATTTCTTTTAGAATTGATAAATATTCAGGGTCTTTAGTCCCATTTTCTATAGCAATATCTAAATCACTTTTTTCTTTATGAAAAGGATAATTACTTTTTCCATGCATAGAAAATGTAAAAATAGAAGAATCATTTTGAAAGATTTCAGCCGTTCCATTTCCTTGATGCACATCTAAATCTACAATCAATATCTTCTTAGCTAGACTTTTTTGTTGTAAATATTTTGCTCCAATTGCTTGGTCATTTAACATACAAAAAGCTTCTCCACGGCTTGAAAATGCGTGATGTGTGCCACCAGCAATATTCATTGCAATTCCATTTTTTAAGGCAAATTCGGAAGCCTTTATAGTTCCGTCTGCAATAATCATTTCTCTAGCGACAAGGACTTCAGAAAGCGGAAATCCAATTTTTCTAGCTGCTTTTTGGGAGAGCGTAATATTTAATAAATCGAAAAAATATTCTGGATCGTGAACTGTAAAAAAATGTTTGTTATTGGGAATTTCAGGTTCAAAGAAATTTTCTTCTATGCAAGTTCCTTCATATAATAATTGTTGTGGCAAAAGATCATACTTTTCCATTGGAAAACGATGATTCTCTGGCAACTCGTGTTTATATATTGGATGGTATGCTATTTTTAGCATGAACTTATTTTTAATCTCTAAACTTTTTAAAAGTGAAATCTTTCGAAAATGATTTATAGGATGTTTTTATATAATAATCTTTATACTTAAAAACAGTACTTCCTTTATTATTAGACTTTAACGCTTTCATTTTGTCAAAAGCATTTTCCTTAATTTCACCTTTAATATGATTAAAATTCTCGTCTAATAAAGACTCAATTCTTGTCGCCTTATTATTTGTAAAAGAGTTAAATGCAATTTGGGCAGGATTAAAAAATACGGTAGCTGCGCCGATAGAGCCAATCGCAATCCCTCCAAAAGGCATCATCATACCTCCATTTGTTTTTTGCACAATATAACCTCCAATAACCAAATGGTATTGACTATTAACTTTCCTGGCAGAAATACCGGTATGTCCTTTAGTAATTCTTCTTAAAAAACGTTTGGTTTTACCTAATTCTCTGTAAGCACTATACATGCCGCCATCCTGCATAATCGGTGTGTTCTTAAAAGTAATAGAATCATTTTTACTCGCAGAATATTCTTTAATTAAATTACCAGTTTTAAAATCTAAAATTTCTACTGTAAACTTTTCATTAGTTGCAGCAACCGTAAAAACATTTTCTCCATTTAGATAAGAATTTGTTCTTTTAGCTTTTTTACCTAACAATGGTTTTTTAAACTGAAATGAAGAAGCTTGAAAAGATTTTAAATTTATTTTCAAGACTTGGGTAAACATTTTATGATGATCTAGTGTAAATAGAACAGAACCGTCTCTTACATACATTTTTCGTTGCTCGGAAGTTAACTCTATGGAGTTTGGAGTATTTTCTTCAAACTTTTTAATATTTTCCCCTTTAATTAAAAGAGATAAAAGATTCTTATTTTTTCCATTATAATCTATAAACCTTAAAGCTGAAATATTTGTAAAATTTCTCTTAGGATTTCCTTCATTATCAAAGCTGTAAATGAATAACTGATTCCTTTCTTTTGCTCCAGATATTAAGTAAAATTGATTATTAAATTGAACAGTTTGTATAAATGTTTCAGACCTACTTAATAAAAATTCTTTAGAAGTTGTTACTCCATCTTTAAACGAAAACAGAATTGAAGAAAATTTATCTTGATTTTTATTGGTTAAAAATACACGGTAAGAGTCACTATTAGAAGCACTAGAGCCAATTAAAATTTTATATTTTCGACTCTTTTCTTCAGATGATATTTTTCCCTTTAATTTGAAGTTTTCATCAAATTTATACCCGTAAACATTTTTAGCATCTGCAACAAAAAAAGCAATATCACCGGTTTCTTCATTAACTATAGGCACCACATCTTTTACATCTGATAGTGATGTTTTTAAGATGTTGTTAAATGTAAGAATAGTTTCTTGTGATGATATTGTTTGTATTAAACAGATAACAAATACAGTGAAAATTTTCTTTATCATAACTTTTTTTAGCATTAACTAACTTCTTGTCCGTTTTTAACTGCCTTTTCGGGCTCAACAAAAGCTAACTTCCCATCTGGTGTATCTGTCATTAAAATCATTCCTTGGCTTTCTACACCGCGTATTTTTCTAGGTGCTAAGTTTACCAAAACAGAAACTTGTTTGCCAATAATATCTTCTGGCGAAAAGCTTTCTGCAATTCCAGATACAATGGTTCTAGTATCAATACCAACATCAACTTTTAGTTTTAATAATTTTTTAGTTTTAGCTACTTTTTCTGCTTCTAAAATCGTTCCAATTCTAATGTCTAGTTTGGTAAAATCTTCAAAATCTATGGTTTCTTTTTGAGGTTCTACCACTTTATTTTCCTGCTCATTGGCAATTTTAGTTGCTTGTAGTTTTTCAACTTGTGCTTCAATTGTTTTGTCTTCAATTTTAGAAAACAACAATTCGGCTTTGTCTATTTGATGATTTGCAGGAATTAACACGTCTTTTTCAGTTACATTTTCCCAAGAAAGAGATATGATACTATCGTTCTCAATGATATTGAGAATTCCTTTTAATTTATTCGAAGTAAAAGGTAAAAAAGGTTCAGATAAAATAGCTAAAGCGGCAGAAATTTGCAGCGCAATAAACATAATCGTTTTTACGCGTTCTTCATCTAATTTTATAGCCTTCCAAGGTTCTTCATCAGCTAAATACTTGTTTCCAAGTCTTGCTAAGTTCATTAATTCTTGAGAAGCTTCTCTAAAACGGTATCTTTCAATTGATTTTCCAATAATATTCGGAAACTCCTTTACCGCTGCTAAAACGTCTTCATCTACTTCTGTAAAATCATTAGGTTCTGGCACAACTCCTTGGTAATATTTGTTGGTTAAAACCATCACTCTATTAATAAAATTTCCAAAAATAGCAACCAATTCGTTGTTGTTTTTTGCCTGAAAATCTTTCCATGTAAAATCGTTGTCTTTACTTTCTGGAGCATTTGCCGTTAACGTATAACGCAAAACATCTTGCTGATTCGGGAATTCTTCTAAATATTCATGCAACCAAACTGCCCAATTTTTAGAAGTTGATAATTTATTTCCTTCTAGATTTAAGAATTCATTGGCAGGTACATTATTTGGTAAAATATAATCTCCGTGCGCTTTTAGCATACTTGGAAAAATAATACAGTGAAAAACAATGTTGTCTTTCCCTATAAAATGCACCAATTTTGTGTCGTCTTTTTTCCAGTAATCTTCCCAGTTTTTTCCTTCTCTTGCTGCCCATTCTTTGGTCGATGAAATATAGCCAATAGGTGCATCAAACCAGACATATAAAACTTTGCCCTCGCCGTCTTTTAAAGGAACAGGAATCCCCCAATCTAAATCACGCGTTACAGCTCTGGGACGCAAACCATCTTCTACCCAGCTTTTCACTTGGCCGTATACATTCGGTTTCCAGTCTTTTTTATGACCTTCTAAAATCCATTTACGTAAAAAATCTTCGTGTTTATCTAAAGGTAAAAACCAGTGTTTTGTTTCTTTAACGGTTGGTACATTGCCTGTAATGGCAGATTTTGGGTTGATTAAATCTGTTGCATTATGACTCGTTCCACAGTTTTCACATTGATCTCCATAACTTTCTTCAAAGCCACATTTTGGACAAGTTCCTACTACAAAACGATCTGCTAAAAACTGATTTGCTTCTGCATCATACAATTGTGCAGACACTTCTTCGATAAACTCACCATCATTATACATTTTTGTGAAAAAATCAGAGGCAGTTTCGTGATGTATTTTAGAAGATGTTCTTGAATAATTATCAAAAGAAATTCCAAAATCAACAAATGACTTTTTTATAATTGTATGATATTTATCGATAATTACTTGCGGAGAAACACCTTCTTTTTTTGCTCTCATTGGTATGGCAGCGCCATGCTCATCAGAACCAGAAATGTAAGCAACATCATTACCTGTTAATCGTAAATAACGGGCGTAAATATCTGCGGGA
>Ga0209712_10000253_pt1 | contig 49157 bp, 49 predicted proteins | sample ArcOceMetagenome_FD_187443 | JGI IMG/M metagenome (GOLD analysis project Ga0209712, IMG submission 187443) | Marine eukaryotic phytoplankton communities from Arctic Ocean - Arctic Ocean - Greenland ARC118M Metagenome (SPAdes) (version 2) | ecosystem: Environmental > Aquatic > Marine > Oceanic...
ATTATTTGATCTCTGGGATTACACTAAATCGCTTTATGTCTCTGCATGTTGTCGCGATACCGATCATATTAATAGCGCTGGTTTTAATGCATATTATTGCCTTGCATGACGTAGGTTCGAACAACCCTGATGGCGTTAGCATCAAAAAATATAAGGATGAAGAGGGGAATCCGATTGATGGGCTTCCATTCTTTCCTTACTTTGTGATCCACGATCTCGTGCCGATTGTGGTCTTTTTGTTAGTGTTCTGTACGATCTTATTCTTTATGCCGGAGATGGGTGGTTATTTCTTAGAGTATGCTAACTTTGAGATAGCCAATGGGCTCAAGACGCCAGAGCATATAGCGCCAGTCTGGTACTTTACACCGTTCTATTCGATGCTTCGAGCTGTGCCAGACAAGCTAGGTGGCTTTATCGTTATGGCTGCCGCCATTGCCATTTTATATGTTCTTCCTTGGTTAGATCGTAGTCCGGTGCGCTCCATTCGATATAAGGGAACGTTCAGTCGAGTGGCTTTGCTGGCCCTAGCAGCGGTGTTTATTATCCTTGGTTACTTAGGGGTTAAAGCGCCGACAGAAGGGCGTACGATCCTTACACAAATTTGTACCGCTTTATACTTTAGCTACTTTATTGGTATCTACTTTTGGACAAAAATCGAGAAGACTAAACCAGAGCCAGACCGCATAACGATGGATGGCGGTATGGGGTTTGCTAAAACGTTTGGTGCAGTTTTGATCGTTGCACTTATGGTCATCATACCGATTAAGGTCGTTGGGGCAGAGAGTAACTATTCTTGTGGAACTATTAATTGTGATCCCTTTGAAGCCGAGCTTAGTAACGACGCCTCATTGCAAAATGGCGCTAAGTTGGCGGTGAATTACTGTATGGGATGCCACTCATTTAAATATTCTCGCTGGCAGAGAGTGGCCGATGATATAGGCATCCCCCATGGAATTATGATGGATAATATGGTGTTCACCGGACAGAAAATTGGTGAGTTGATGGATATTGCAATGCCGCCCGAAGAGTCTAAGTCGTGGTTTGGTGCTGTTCCTCCAGATCTAACGCTCGTTGCTCGAGCCAGGTCACCAGAATGGGTCTACACCTACCTTAGAAATTTTTATAAAGATGATTCTCGACCCTTAGGAGTCAACAATAAGGTCTATAAAGACGTTGGGATGCCTCATGCGCTTTTGGATCTGCAAGGCCTTCCAGAGTGCGGTTTTGGTCAAGCTGTGTCAGTTTATGGCGGTCTCAAAAGAGATCTGTTGACGGGCGAAGATATACTCGACGATCCTTGTGGTCGATATAACATAGAGCAAACAGGAACCCTAACACCTGAAGAGTTTGATGTAGCTGTGTTCGATTTGGTGAATTTTTTAACCTATGTCGCAGAGCCAATGGCAGAAGAGCGGAAACATATAGGTAAACTGGTCATCTTATTTCTGCTACTATTGTTAGTGTTCGTTGTATTGCTGAATAGAGAGTACTGGAAAGGTATTCACTAGGTCCCCGGGCATTATTGCAATTTAGCTCATTTTTTCGATTTTCTCGGTTGGGGGACAAGTAGTCTCTCAGTTTTGTACTACTAATTAAATATTCCTTGAGAGGTATGTGTGCGCCGTTCTTCAATGACATTATTTTCAGATCCGACTTGCCAATATAGCCATCGGGTTCGTATTGTACTCGCAGAGAAAGGCGTCACTGTCGAGATCGAAGATACAGACCCTAAGTCCGTTACCGAAGAAATACTCGAAGCCAACCCATACGGCACGCTTCCAACATTAGTTGACCGTGATCTTGCTCTCTATGAGTCGAAGGTGATCATGGAGTACCTTGATGAGCGCTTTCCTCACCCACCACTGCTCCCTGTTTATCCTGTAGCTAGAGCAGAAAGTCGGTTATGGATCTATCGCATTGAGCGAGATTGGTGTGGCTTACTAGACGAGATTAGGTTGAATCCTGAGGGTAAAAAAGCGGACGATGCCCGAAAAGAGTTTCGTGATTCCTTAATAACTGTGGCCAGTATTTTTGATGAAATGCCCTACTTTATGAGTGAAGAGTTTACCCTTGTAGACTGTTGTTTGGCACCTATGCTTTGGCGACTGCCTGAGCTTGGCATATCCTTGCCAAGCAATCGTCAGGTGAAGCCGCTATTAGATTACATGGATCGCCTATTTGAGCGGCCTTCTTTCCAAGAAAGTCTGACTGATCTAGAGAGAGAGATTCGCGAGTAAGAATGCGACTTTAATATGCACTCTAACCGTCCCTATTTACTGAAAGCATTTTTTGACTGGATCGTCGACAATCAATGTACGCCCTACATTATTGTCGACGCTTATTATACGGGTGTGGAAGTTCCGCAGGAATTCGTCAAGGATGGACAGATTGTACTCAATATAGCCCCTCGTGCTGTTTCTGATTTCGTTATTAATGATGTTGCCGTTGAATTCTCAACTCGCTTTAATGGTATGCCGATTAATTTATACCTCCCTACTTTATCCGTCATAGGTATTTATGCCCAAGAGAATGGTAAAGGTATGATGTTTGAACATGAGGAAGGTGTCGAACCACCACCAACGCCGCCTAAAATAGTTAAGGGTAATAGTAACTCTACGCCTAATAAAACTGCGTTGCCCACCAAATTAAAGCCATCTCTAAGAGTCGTTAAGTAGACCGTTTTTATATCTGTTAAAAAGGAGCCCTCAATGTCTAAACCAATCGCTATATTATCCGCTGTTCGGACCCCTATCGGCGGAATGATGGGTGGTCTCTCGACACTTTCATCATCAGATCTAGGTGCTGTCGCGATCGCTGCGGCTATCGAAAAAAGTGGAATAAAGTCTTCTCAGATTGAAGAGGTCCTAATGGGTTCCGTGTTGACTGCGGGTCAGGGGCAGGCGCCGGCAAGGCAAGCGGCACTGAAAGCAGGGCTTCCTAACGCCACCTCCTGCACGACGGTTAACAAGGTTTGCGGGTCAGCAATGAAGTCTATTATGCTGGCTGGAAACTCACTTCGCTCTGGTCAGATAGAGTTAGCGGTTGCTGGCGGAATGGAGAGCATGAGTAAGGCACCTTATCTGCTACCTCAGGCTCGCCAGGGTTATCGGTTTGGTCATGCGCAAATGTTGGATCACATGCAATATGACGGTTTGCAGGATGCCTATCAAGATGTAGCGATGGGCGTTTTTGCAGAAATGTGTGCTAATAAATATCAATTCAGCCGGGAGATGCAAGACACTTACGCCTTGGAATCATTACGTCGTGCCAATCAGGCGATCGATCAAAATTACTTTGTGAATGAAATAACTCCAGTGACGGTAGAATCTCGCCGTGGTAGTGTGGTAGTTACTGTTGATGAGCAACCAGGCAATGCCCGACCTGAGAAAATTCCACAGTTAAAACCTGCCTTCCAAAAAGATGGCACGGTCACTGCCGCTAATGCGAGTTCAATTTCTGACGGCGCGGCAGCATTGACTTTAATGATGGCGGATAAGGCGGCTGTTCAAGGTCTTAAACCCATCGCCTTAATTCACGGCTATGATGAGTCAGCTCATGAACCGGAGTGGTTTACCACAGCGCCAGTTACAGCAATTCAGAATACCCTAAAGCGAGTTGGATGGACGCTTGATGAGGTCGATTTATGGGAGATCAACGAGGCTTTTGCGGTAGTGCCCATGGCCGCGATGCAGGAGCTTGGTATCTCTCATGAGAACATTAATGTAAATGGCGGTGCCTGTGCCTTGGGGCATCCAATAGGGGCTAGTGGTGCGCGCATAGTCGTTAGTCTAATCCATGCAATGATTCAGCGTGGAGATAAGAAGGGGATTGCTAGCCTTTGTATCGGTGGTGGAGAAGCGACTGCTATGGCGATTGAGATAGTTTAAGGCGTAACGAAATAAGGTCAGTTTTTATTTCACGTATTCTAGGCATTTGACCACTTTTTTAACCCCACTAGTGTTGCGTGCTGTTTCCGCGGCTAAATCGCCTGTGGCTTCAGAGACTGTTCCCAGTAGATAGACAATACTATCCTCGGTTATAACCATAAGGTCAGAATAATTAACCCCCTTATTGAAGGCTAATTTAGTTTTTATCTTTCCACTGATAATAGTGTCGTTAGTTCGCGAAATGATGGATGTGTTTCCACGCACCTGCAGTTCGTTATAGACCTGACGAACACGAGTATATTCTCGCGCCACATCGCCGGCTAGGGTCTTCAACGTAGCACTAGACAATTCGCCTGTTAGTAAGACTAAACCGTTAAACACTGCAACATTGATGTGCGCTTTTTCCAATCCTGAGTCGGCTTTCTTAAGATTCACACCAATAAAGGTTTTCATCTTAGTATCGTCAATATCTGCGCCCAATGTACGGCCAGTTGCTTCTGGTTTGAAAGGCTCAGTTGTTAGTTTGTTAACGACTGAGGTACAACCCGTAAGTAAGGTAATCAAGCTAAATATCATAACGAACTGACGCATCTACGATCCTCCAAAAATTTTATCATCTACCAAAGAGCACAAGCACTGCACTATCTGGAACTGAGCTAGTAAGGACAAATGACCTGAAAAATTAGCGACACTGATGTGCACGTCAGTGTAGCCTATCGCATCTATTACCTGATCATCATTTGCACCGGACAATAGCACTATCGACATACCTTTTTCAATGGCAGACTCTATGACTTTTAAGAGTTTTGGATCATTACCACCGGCGCTGGCTATTACTAATAAATCATTGCTGCGGGCATGGATATTTAAAACATCAGAATACATCTCTTGATTAATACTTTGATGACATAAATCATGGATATTCAACGCCGGGAAACCTGGCCTTTCGATTTCAAAGCCTGCAGTAAGATAGTCGCATAAAAGCTTCGCTATCAAACTCCCGGATTTTTCACCACAAGCAAAAATAGTGCCGCCTGTGAGTAAAGTCTTACTTACTGTTTCCGCTGCATTCGTCATTGAATCTGAAAAAAGATCGCCGACCACCATTGTAGTTTCGATCATATTTTGAAATTGGCTAAATATTTTTTCTTTCATTATTTAAAACGAAATTTCCGGTAAGGTTGATATTGTTGTTACAAAAAAATCACTAAAGAACCGACGCTGTTAATCAACGATCATGATCTCGATCCAGTTTACACTATAAAGCTCCCGCCTACTTAAATCCCCCGATAACGCGACAACATCAAATCGGGCGGCAGCATTGTTGGTTAATCTATGAGTTTGCATGTATGCCGCAGCTGCGGCTTTTAGCTTCTGAAACTTCGTTGCAGTAATCGATGCCTCTGCGCCGCCAAAGAGTGTCGACTGACGAAAACGTACCTCTACGAAAACGAGTTGCTTGCCATGGCGCATTATTATATCAACCTCCCCACGTCGAGTACTGACGTTTCGCTCGACCCAAGTGAGCTCTTTTAAGAGCAAATAATTGTAGGCAATTTTCTCGGTTTTAATACCTGAGGCGGATATTTTTTTTGCTGGTTGCGCTCGCCAGTGAAATCCATTTCACAGACCCTTTGTAACGTTGTCTAATTAGGGCGTCAATGGGCGTGCCTTGCCTTGTTGAAATTCGCCCCATTGTGCTTTTCGTTTAATAACTCCGTCTTCAAGAGTCAGGATTCCTGTTGATCCAAATACCGGCATTTTTGTCTCTAGTTGAAGATTATCTATATTACGATGAATCAAAAAGGCGTCGTAGCCCATTGCATAAAGTTGCCGATATGCGGTGTGCATGGATGTGTCAGAGCTAAGTTCGGTGCTCAGATGTCCTAAGAAAGCCCACGGCATAGCAGTAAATTTTATACCACTAAGGTCTCTGTCTAGATCTGACCGTTGAATGCCATTATAAATTTTCGAGCTCGAATAGACGGGTAAACCCGATGCGTACAGAAATTCTAATGCGGGCTTGATTTGCCGAGCCCTGTCCGGGTATCCCAACAACACAACGAAATCTATATCCTGCCGACGACGAGGGGTATAGATAACCTGGCTGTTTACAAAACGTCTCAGTTCAATGCCACGCTTTTCACTCAAATCTATTTGAAGAGGAGGTTTAAGGAATTTAGTAAAATCTTTTACCGAGTCTGAGTATAAAGAGGAGCTAACAATACGCCCACCTCTAGCTTTCCATTTTCTTATAAAATAATCGCTAGCTTGTTGTCCCCAGTTCTGGTCAGGAGCAATTACAAATACTGATCGGTGACCTTTATTCCAGGCTTTATCCGAAATCTGATCCATTTCATCTCGCTCTGAATTGCCAAACTGAAACAGATTAAATGATTGATAGGACTTCTCAGTCTCAATGCGATTCAAACTAATTGTAGGTACTTTAAGGATTGGCATATTCATCAATGCTTTTACTTCAGAGTCACGAATGCCGCCTATAACCATCTCCGCACCCTCTTCTAATGCATTGCTATAGGCCTGCTCGATGGTTAGCGAAGAAGTATCATGGATTCTTAGTGTTGGTGGTGAGCTATTCTTCTGCTGGTAGAGTTGATAATAAGCCTCCATAAAACCATCTAAGAATGTTGAGCTGGGTCCTTTATACTGACCTTGAAGAGGGAGTAAAATAGCAATTTGAGTGGGTGATGAGTGGTTGAGGCTTTGTTTGAACCAAGACGGATTAACTAGAGCTGCGGGATGATTAAGGTGGGTTGCTTTCCATTCAGCGAACTGTATTTTTTGCATTTGATGATTATTTTGATACCGACGATTAGCATCTGCTAGTTGGCACCAGCCAGCCAGCACCTTATCAGCGTTGCCCTGACAAGCCTGCAAATTGCTAGATGTTTGTGTCGCTAATTGACGCCAAATTTTATTGTGAACATTAGTAATATCAGCGTTATTTTCTAGCAGTGCACTCAGCGCTATAGAGTCGCTGATACTGGCTATACCGTCACCAAGTTGAGTATTTATATCACTCCGCAAACTAAGCACTTGACGACGATATGGCTGCCCGAAATACAATTGTAGATCTAGAAAGCGCTGATTATCAATGTTGAGAAGTGCTGCAACTGGGTCATTAAACTGTAAATTCAATTCAACACTAATAAGAGAGAACTCGACAAATAGCTGATCGTCAATATTATCTGTGTTTACCAGTAACAGTGATTCAGAACTTCTTTTAAGATTACCGTTTTGGGCGAACATAATGGCAATATCAACCAGAGCTTTGTCGGGGGCTTCCAACTGTTGCGCATCACTAAATAAAAGTTCGATTTTCTGGTCTACGGTTATATCTACAGATTTAGAGATATAGGCAACGGGAACTCTGCCACTTTCGTTAGTTGCTGTTGGCGCACAACCGCTAATAAAGGCTAAGATGCACCCTAAATAAATAATCTGTGAAAGAAATTGGTTGCCCATGAGTTCAAATCAATCCGGTACGTTATATGTTGTTGCCACACCAATCGGCAATCTAGCCGATATGGTACCTCGCGCGGTCCAGACTCTCCAGTCTGTTAGTGTAATTGCCTGCGAGGATACCCGCCACAGTAAAAAGCTGTTGGAGCATTTTAGTATCGATACGCCTTGCATTGCGTACCATGACCACACTGATCAAAGGAGTGCTAATAAAATTCTCACCCGTCTAGGCTGTGGTGAAGATGTTGCGTTAATTTCGGATGCGGGTACACCACTTATTTCAGACCCTGGCTATCGGCTGGTTGCTCAAGCGCGCAGCCAAGGCGTTTCGGTCATTCCTATCCCTGGAGCGTGTGCGGCTATTTCCGCCTTAAGTGTTTCTGGCCTACCCACCGACAAATTTCGTTTCGTTGGGTTTTTAGCCGCAAAGACGGCGCAGCGTAAAAATGTTTTAGAAACACTTAAGTCTGTTCCTGATACTCTGGTCTTCTACGAGGCACCACACAGGATCTGCGCCACCCTTAAGGACCTAATTGATGTTTTTGGCTCCGACCGTATTGCTTTTATGGCAAGAGAAATCACTAAAACCTTTGAAACCTATATTTATGGAACTATCGGTGAGCTGTTCGAAAAAGTTAGTGCTGATAGCAACCAGCAGAGAGGCGAAATCGTTTTAGTACTAGCAGGAAACGTTGTTAGCAACGATAGCTTATCTACAGATGCTGAAAAAATTCTGAAATTGTTAATTAAAGAACTGCCGCTCGCAAAAGCGGCGTCTCTTGCCGCCAAAATTACTGGCGGCGATAAAAAGCAACTTTATCAGCTGGCCTTAACACTTCAGAATAAGTAGCTCTTAAACAGAGTTACTTGGCCGCATGAATATCTGCGACCGTCAATGCCGTCATGTTAAAGATACCGCGCGATGAAACTGACGGAATAACAATGTGAGCAGGTTTGCGGAAGCCATTAATGAATGGGCCTATCAGTAGGGCATCAGTTAACGAGCGGATTAGACCCATTGCGATGTTGGCCGAGTCCAAACTTGGCATAACTAATACATTGGCACGACCTTCTAGGTTTGCCTGGGCATAAATGGTATCCCTTAGCGCTGGATTCAAGGCGCTTAATACATGCATTTCACCATCAATCTGCAACTCGGGATATTTTTTGCGTAATAATTCTGATGCTGTACGCATCTTCTTTGCCGAGCCGGCATTGGAAGTGCCGAAATTTGAGTGCGACAACAATGCAACCTTTGGTTCGATGCCAAAGCGCGCCACTAAATCGACACTGGCTTCGGTTATCTTTACTAAATCTTCGGCAGAAGGGTCAACATTCATGGCAGTATCTGCCAAGAATAGTGGGCCATCGGGCATTAATAACACCGCAGCGGAGGAGACTAACTGGTTCGGATCTTCAGGGCCGAGCAAATGCATAATTTCTCTCAGATGGAAATCGAAACGACCCACCTTGCCGCAGATAAGGCCGTCTGCATCATCATTAGCCACCATAACAGCAGCAATTGCAGTGTTGTCATCACGCATAATCTTTCGTGCAGCGGCGACTGAAACGCCATCTCTCCCAACCATCTGATGGTATAGAGCGGCATACTCTTCATACTTTTCGTTGTCATCTGGATTAAAAATCTCTACCTGCTGATCAAGATCAATGCGCAAGCCAAGTCGATCAATTTTCTCTGCCATCCGATCTCGAGCGCCGATCAAAACTGGAGTAGCGATACCTTCATCAATAACGGCCTGGACTGCTAAAAGCACATCTTCATTTTCACCTTCTGCATAAACGATTCGTGCTGGAGATTTTTTCGCAACCTCAATAATAGGCTGCATAAAAAGACCCGCTTGATTGACGAATTCATGCAACGTTTGTTTGTATGCTTCTAAGTCCTCGATTGGTCTAGTGGCGACACCACTGGCCATGGCAGCTTTTACTACAGCCATCGGGACCACCTCTATTAAGCGCGGATCAAAGGCTTTTGGGATCAGATACTCTGGCCCAAACGTGAGTTTTTCATCAGCATAGGCCGCAGCAACAACGTCCGATGTTTCCATCGTAGCAAGATCAGCGATCGCACGAACCGCAGCCATTTTCATCTCTTCGTTGATGGTTGAGGCGCCACAATCTAGAGCGCCACGAAAGATAAATGGGAAGCACAGAACGTTATTGACCTGGTTGGGGTAATCTGAGCGACCTGTGGCTAAAATTGCATCCGGACGGGCAGCTATAGCGTCTTCGGGCATAATTTCTGGAATTGGATTAGACATGGCCAAAATAATAGGTTTTTCACCCATTTTTTTAAGTAGATCACCATTAAGAACACCCGGGCCTGAGAGGCCCATAAATAGATCTGCGCCCACAATGGCGTCTTCGATAGTACGATCACTGGTTTCTATTGCATAGTCTTCTTTCCAGGGGTTCATGCCTTTCGTACGACCTTTATAGATAACACCGGTGCGATCAATCATTCGAACATTTTTCTTCTGAAGTCCCATACTAACCAGTAAGTCGACACAGGCAATACTGGCAGCACCCGCACCAGAGACTACCAGTTTCACGTCTTCAAATTTCTTTTCTACAATACGAAGACCATTGTAAATAGCCGCGGCAGCGACAATGGCAGTCCCATGTTGATCGTCATGAAACACCGGAATCTTCATCCGTTGTCGAAGTTTTTCTTCAACCATAAAACATTCGGGCGCTTTAATATCTTCTAGATTAATACCCCCGAAGGTTGGTTCGAGTGATGCGATAATATCGACGAGTTTGTCTACATCTGTCTCGTCAATTTCGATATCAAAAACATCAATATTGGCGAATTTTTTGAACAGTACCGCCTTGCCTTCCATAACCGGTTTAGACGCTAGAGCACCGATATTACCCAAGCCAAGAACGGCACTACCGTTGGTAATCACGCCGACTAAATTACCTCTCGCGGTAACCGATGCAACAGCAGTAGGGTTTTCTTGGATGAGTTCGCATGCATAAGCTACGCCAGGAGAATAGGCCAGAGAAAGGTCTCTTTTGTTGGCTAATGGTTTAGTTGGCCTAATCTCTAATTTTCCGGGAACTGGATGAGTATGGTATTTAAGTGCACTCTCTTTAAAGGAGTCGGTCATGGCAATATCCTGTGATGGCGTGGAAATGCGCCATTTTTTATAGGTAAGCTAAAATTAGTGGCGCATTTTAACGTTGAAGCCCCTCAAATAGCCAACTAGAACACGGTTAGGCTTGTAATTGAGACTATTTCATAAAAGAATACGCCTGCTTGAACTTTTCGGTTTGCGTTTATGAAGGGCCGCTTTAGTTTTTTGCGAATACTATTTTTATTTGATTCAATAAATCAATGGATTTTGACTATTTATGACTATGCACCTTATTTTTCCCTACGCTTCAAAACCTGTATCGATCACCCAAAACATGTGTGACCACAACGGCCATATGAATGTTTTGTTTTATTCGCAAATATTTGGTGAATCTATGGATGACTTTTACGCCGGGACCTTAGGTTTCTCTGGAGAGTATTTTGACTCTGGATTCTCGTCGTTCTCACTGGAAGACAATATCAAATATGTAAAGGAGTGTTTGTTAGATGAGATTATAGTGACGCGATACAGGCTGCACCGAGTCAATAAAAAATTGATCCATCTCACTGCGGTGATGCTTAATGAAGAAGACCAGCTGTGTGCGATTTATGAAACTATACTGGGTCATATTGATATGAATTCACGAAAAACAGCGCCAATGGCCGGGCCCTTTTTCGATAATTTGTACCAGATCATGCAAGAGCATAATCAGCAGGAAATTAATATTCCTTTAAGGCTGCAGATCAAGGAAATTTGATCTAAATATATTAAGGGAATTTATAGTTTTGCGCATTGCAAGCTGCCCTGTACCATGAAACATTACGCCTTATAATAAAAACGGAGAAAAATTTTGGAAGCCTTTGTAAATTATCTGAATAGTATTATCTGGAGTTCAGCACTTATCTATCTGTGCTTGGGCACAGGCTTATATTTTTCGATCCGCACCCGCTTTTTACAGATAAGGCACTTTCGCCACATGATAGCGTTGATGTTTCAAGGCAAAAGTTCTGAATCGGGAGTGTCCTCGTTTCAGGCTCTGGCGATTTCTCTGTCTGGTCGTGTTGGCACCGGTAATATTGCAGGTGTAGCCACCGCGATTGCCATGGGCGGTCCGGGAGCGGTGTTCTGGATGTGGTTAGTGGCCTTTCTCGGTGCATCCACTGCCTATGTGGAAGCGACATTGGCGCAAATATACAAAGAAAAAGATGAAAAAGGCATGTATCGCGGGGGCCCAGCTTACTTTATCGAAAAGGCGATGGGCCAAAAATGGTATGCCTGGCTGTTTGCAGTGTCCACGATTATTGCAGTTGGCTTTTGTCTACCCGGTATTCAAGCTAACAGCATTGTCGCTGCCGCTGAAAATGCCTGGGGTGTTTCGCCCGTAGTAGCGGCTTCGGTCATTGCCGTCGGTGTGGCTGCAATTGTCTTTGGTGGTGTTAGGCGTATTGCGCGCTTTACCCAAGTCGTAGTGCCGGTCATGGCGCTCGGTTATATTATCATTGCACTGCTGGTGATGTCGGCTAACTATGAAAAAATTCCAGCTATGTTTGGTTTGATTATCGACAGTGCATTTGGCTTTGATGCTGGTTATGGTGCGATTATTGGTATGGCCATTCAGTGGGGCGTTAAACGTGGTATATATTCTAATGAGGCCGGTCAAGGAACAGCACCTCATGCCGCAGCAGCAGCAGAGGTATCTCATCCGGCTAAGCAGGGTTTAGTCCAAGCCTTCTCGGTATACATTGATACGTTCTTCGTATGCACCGCTACTGCTTTTATGATCTTGCTCACCGGTCTTTACAACGTCCAAGGCCCTGATGATATCATGCTCTATACCGGTCTAGCCGGAGTAGAGGCAGGCCCCATTTATGTGCAAAGTGCCTTTGAGACCATATTACCGGGGTTGGGTGCTAGTCTGTTGGCAATTTCACTGTTCTTTTTCGCATTCACCACGATTTTGGCTTATTACTACATCGCCGAGACCAACGTTACTTACATTAACCGTTCAGTTCACCGTCCTTGGTTGATGATCTTTTTAAAATGGTTAGTACTTACGTCCGTCATGTACGGTGGCATCAAGTCTGCCGACCTAGCGTGGGCTTTGGGTGATGTTGGAGTAGGCGTTATGGCCTGGTTAAATATAGTGGCGATCTTAATTCTGCAACGCCCGGCATTATTGGCGCTAAAAGACTACGAGACGCAACTTAAAGACGGTATTGATCCGACGTTTGATGCAGCGGCTGTGGGTATCAAAAATGCTGATTTTTGGGTAAAAGAGAAGTAGGATAGTGTAGATTTAATGAAAAGGCCGCTTACAGAGCGGCCTTTTTTATGTCACCGGTCTGAAGCCTGTTTATTAATTAGTTATTTGGTGGCCAGCCACCTAATTCTTTCCAACGATTCACAATGCCACAAAAAAGCTCTGCGGTTTTGATGGTGTCATACAAGGCACTGTGTGCATCATGATTATTAAAATCGATTCCTGCGGCTTTGCAGGCTTTGGCTAATACGGTTTGCCCATACGCAAGTCCCGCTAGGCTAGCGGTGTCAAAACAAGAAAATGGGTGAAAGGGGCTGCGCTTTATATCGCAACGATTAATGGCCGCGTTCACAAAACCAAGATCAAAGTGGGCGTTGTGAGCAACCATGACCGCACGAGTACATCCAGTGTTCGATACTTCTTGACGAATGGGTTGAAAAATCTCACGAAGTGCTTCACCTTCCTCCTCGGGATCTCGATCTGGGTCGTAAAGATCAATACCAGTAAATTCTAGTGCGGCATCTTCAACAATGGCACCCGGAAAAGGCTCAATATTTTTACTGTAACTTTCTTTTATTTGTAAGTTGCCTTGACCGTCCATTTCTAGAATAACCGCAGCAATTTCTAGCAGGGCATTTTTATGAGAATTAAAGCCCCCGGTCTCTACATCAACCACAACCGGTAAAAAGCCACGGAAGCGCTTGGCCATAAATGTATCGGTCGTTTCATTAGTCATATCCATTATTCCATCAGCTTCCAGTTGAGTGTGGTACCCGCGCCCAGCGGAATGACCTGGGTATTTTCAAACGGCAGGCTGTCGGGCAATTGCCAAGACTGCTTTTTCAACTCAATAGTTGTCTTATTGTGTGGTAAGCCATAAAAATCAGGACCATTGGTGCTTGCAAAAGCTTCGAGTTTGCCAAGTGCATTGGCTTGATCAAAGACTTCGGCATATAACTCTATGGCGGCATGGTGACTGAAGCAGCCGGCGCAGCCACAGGCGCTCTCTTTAGCCCCTTGGGTATGGGGTGCTGAATCAGTGCCTAGAAAAACTTTGTGACTGCCACTGGTGGCGATGTTAATCAGCGCTTGTTGGTGAATATTGCGTTTTAAAATAGGCAGACAGAAAAGATGGGGCCGAATGCCCCCTACCAACATGTCATTTCGGTTGTATAGCAAGTGTTGTGGCGTAATAGATGCGGCGACATTATCACCGGCACTTAATACGAAATCGGCACCTTGCTTTGTTGTGATGTGCTCCATGACGATTTTTAGCTTTGGAAACTGCGCCACGATAGACCGCAAATGACGCTCAATAAATACTGCTTCGCGATCAAAGATATCGATATCTGGAGTGGTAACTTCGCCATGCATTTGCAGCACCATACCTACCTCTTGCATGGCTGCAAATACCGCATGCATGTTATCAAGGTTGGTAACACCTGAGTCAGAGTTGGTGGTAGCACCGGCTGGGTAATACTTGCAACCATAAATAAAGCCGCTTTCGGCAGCGGCAATGATGTCATTAGGGCTGGTATTATCAGTCAGGTACAACACCATAAGTGGCTGCCAATCAGAACCCTCAGGGCGCTGAGCAAGAATGCGTTCACGATAGTCGCGTGCTCTGTTGACGTTAGTCACTGGTGGTGTAAGGTTGGGCATTATGATACCCCGGCCAAATCCTCTTGACGCCGCTGGGACCGTGGTATTCAAGGCCTGATTATCTCGCAAGTGGAGATGCCAGTCGTCAGGTTGGATCAGTGTTATTGTATCCATTAAAAAGGGTCCGCTGTTATCACGTGAATGCTACCGTAAATGAAGGCTGCATAATAGGTTTTGTGAAAAAGTAAGCGTAATCAATTAGCCACTAGGGCCATCTCTATGAATATAACACTATTAACTAACCGAGATTTAGCCAGCCATTTGGCGCTAAGTTATCTGAGTAAAAGGCTCAAAGGACATAATTTCTCGTTATTTATTTCAGAAAGAGTGGGTGCCGAGCAGAAATTGCCAGCTGAGTTAGTTGAATTAGCGCTTTTTGAACGAGAACTTTTAAATGATGGGCGCCCTCGTTTTACCCAGTTAGCAGAGCAACTAGGTTGTCAGCTCCAAGACTTTGCTGATTGTGACAATCAAATTAATACGCCCACCGGATTAGGGAAAATATTACTCTCCCAACCAGATCTAATTATTTGTGTGCGCTTCGGCTTAATTCTTCAGCAACCAGTGATTGATTTACCAAGGTATGGAGTCATAAATCTCCACTCTGGCTCACTGCCGCACTATCGTGGAGTCATGGCTACTTTTCGAGCGATGTTAAATGAAGACGTAGCGGTGAGTTCGACGCTTCACTATATTGATGATTCTAAGATCGACAATGGACCAGTCATTGGTATTGCCTCGGTACCTTTAAAAACCGGGTTTTCATACACTTTAAATGTACTCAATTTATATTATTCTGGTTGCGAAAATTTAATCTCTGCGGTGAACCAGATTAGCCGTGGTGACCAGCTTAAACAAACAGAACAGACAAAAGAAGGCTGTTATTACAGTTTTCCAAGCGAGGAGGAGCTATCTCAGTTCCATCTGAAGGGGAATAAGTTATTCAATCGGTCGGAGATTGATGCAATTAATCACTTATATGATCAATGTTAGACAAATAGTGAATCCCCAGCAGGCTTGGGTTAATATTGCGCACTTATTAAAAATCTACGAGGTTACTTAGTGTCATCAGTTAAAAAAGTTGTTTTGGCCTATTCAGGCGGTTTAGATACTTCGGTCATTGTGAAATGGCTACAAGAAGAATATAACTGTGAAGTTGTTACTTTTACGGCTGATATTGGGCAGGGCGAAGAGGTTGAGCCAGCGCGTGCAAAAGCTGAGGCTCTAGGTGTTAAAGAAATTTATATTGATGACCTGCGTGAGGAATATGCTCGGGATTTTGTATTCCCAATGTTTCGTGCCAATACCATTTACGAAGGTGAGTACTTGTTGGGAACCTCTATTGCGCGCCCACTCATCGCCAAGCGGCTCATTGAAATTGCCAACGAGACGGGTGCCGAAGCTATATCACATGGTGCCACCGGTAAAGGTAATGATCAGGTGCGCTTTGAATTAGGCGCTTATGCACTAAAGCCTGGGATAACGGTCATTGCGCCCTGGCGAGAATGGGATCTTAATTCACGTGATAAATTGATGGAATATTGTGAGGTTCATAATATTCCGGTAGAAATGAAGCGTGGTAAAAAGTCGCCCTTTTCGATGGATGCCAACTTACTGCATATCTCATATGAGGGTGGTAATCTCGAGGATCCTTGGTCTGAGGCCGAAGATGATATGTGGCGTTGGACTGTCTCGCCAGAGCAAGCGCCCGATGAACCTACTTATATGACGATTAGTTATGAGAAGGGCGATATCGTTGCCATTGACGGTACTTCCATGTCCCCAGCAACAGTTATCGAGCATTTGAATACTGTTGCCGGCGCCAATGGCATAGGGCGTTTGGACATTGTCGAAAATCGCTATGTAGGCATGAAATCTCGTGGATGTTATGAAACCCCGGCGGGTACCGTCATGATGAAGGCCCACCGCGCTATTGAATCACTGACATTGGATCGTGAGGTGGCCCATCTCAAAGATGAGTTAATGCCACGTTACGCCAAGCTTATTTATAACGGTTATTGGTGGGCGCCAGAGCGAGTAATGTTGCAGACGGCAATTGATCAAAGTCAGGACGTTGTTAATGGCGATGTCCGAATTAAACTCTATAAAGGCGGTGTTAGCGTCGTCGGTAGACAGTCTAATGACAGCCTGTTTGATGCCAATATAGCGACCTTTGATGACGATGGAGGGGCATACAATCAAGCGGATGCAGAAGGCTTCATTAAACTTAATGCTCTGCGTATGCGTATCGCTGCTAATGCAGGAAGAAAATTTTAAGTTGGATGGCTACATTACCCGTAGCGTGTTAAATGATATGGAATAAACTCTGGCGCAAAAATAGGATTAAATTTAGTTAAGGATTGATCAATGCCCATTAGTATTGCTGATGTTATAGATGCCCACGAGCGTATCAAGCCGCATATCCATTGCACGCCAATGCTACAGAGCTCGCAACTCAACAAATTACTGGGCTGTGAGCTGGTTTTTAAAGCCGACAATATGCAAAAAGTGGGGGCTTTTAAGGCTCGCGGAGCGTGCAATGCCGTTTTTTCGATGGATCAGGATAGCCTTAGTCGAGGCGTAGTGACGCATTCCTCTGGTAACCATGGCGCTGCCCTGGCATGGGCTGCAGCTATGCGTAAAACACCCTGCACTGTAGTGATGCCTGACAATGCCCCACAAGCTAAAAAAGATGCTGTTATTAGTTATGGAGCCGCTGTAGTTTTTTGTGAACCGACGATGACTGCGCGCGAAGCGACAGTCGCTACTCTTATGGAGAAGGACGGCGCTAGTCTTGTTCATCCCTATGACGATGATCTAATTATTGCAGGTCAAGGGACCGCAGCATTGGAAACTATTTCACAACTTGAACAGCCTATCGACATTCTCATGGCGCCTGTTGGGGGCGGTGGTTTACTGGGTGGTTCTGCACTGGTAATCAAGCAATCACTTGGCTTTGAATCGACACAGGTCATTGGTGCTGAACCGGAGATGGCTAATGATGCTTGGCAGGGCTTTAACTCGGGTGTCAGGGTAGCTAAGTTTGTCCCTAATACCATTGCAGATGGATTGCGCGGTACCGTCGGTATCCGTAATTTTGAGATCATAACCGAGCATGTTGATAATATTTTATTAAGCTCTGAAGCACGGATCGTAGAGGCGATGAAACTTATTTGGACCAGGCTAAAAATTATTGTTGAGCCATCAGCAGCAGTTCCAGTAGCTGCAATAATGGACCAACCTGATCAATTTCAAGGGCGGCGAATTGCGATCATACTCAGTGGTGGCAATCTAGATTTAGACCATCTGCCCTGGTGATTACTCGCTGCAACTAGAGGTCTACATGAATTACCGATATTTTATATGCGATGTTTTTACCGATCGACGTTTCAGTGGTAACCCGCTAGCGGTTGTTCCCGAGGCTGAGGGACTTAGTGAGCGACTGATGCAACAGATCGCTCGGGAATTTAATTTTTCAGAGACGACTTTTGTTTTTCCTCCAGAACGAGGACAAACGCGCAAAGTTCGCATATTTACGCCGGTCCGTGAAATCCCCTTTGCGGGTCACCCTAATATTGGAACAGCTTTTGTACTGGCTCACGATGGTGCCCTAGGTAACATTGATAGTGGACTGGAGGTCGTCTTTGAAGAGGCGGCAGGGCTTGTTCCGATTAGTATTAATAAACGTGATGACGGACTGATTAGTTGCGAACTCAATGCACCAGAATCGCTGTGGTTAGGTAAAACTGTGTCTAAGGCGGTTATTGCTAACATTCTGAATCTAGATGCGGGTGATATTCTTTGTGACACTCATGAGCCTCAAGAGGCTTCTGTGGGCTTAGCCTTTTTGTTCGTCGAAATTGCCTCACACGAGGCGATGAAAAAAGCGAAGATTAATCTAGAGGCGCTGAGTGTTTTGTCAGATGAAGGCGTGGTTCCCCATATTCATCTGTACTTTCAAAGTCATGATGAATTTGACGTCAGAGTCAGAATGTTTGCGCCTCTTGATGGTGTTTTGGAAGATCCCGCAACGGGAAGTGCTAACTGCGCGTTGGTAGCCTTACTCAGTCACTTTAATCCGGCTACTGAGGGTGACTTCAATTGGCGTATATCACAGGGTGCTGAGATAGGGCGGCCAAGTGTGTTAAACGGTCGAACCGAAAAGCGCGAGGGTGGCATTACCGGCGTTTGGATCGCCGGAAACACCGTTTTAGTCAGCGAAGGTATTCTTCAACTTTAGGCATCACAGATCGGTTGAAGTTTGTGCGGTTGAGCCTTACCATGATGACACGGTAACGACAGCTGTCCGAACAGCGTGAAGGACGATTACCCATCAATACAACATTATTCGCCAAAACAATAATAAGGAAAAATTATGTTTAGTCACGTTATGCTCGGTGCCAATGACATCGATGAAGCTAAAGTATTTTACGACGCCACTTTGGGTGCCATTGGTCACAAACCAGGAATGATTGATCCCAAAGGTCGTTGTTTATATATCGCTGATGGTAGCATCCTCCTTTTGAGCAAACCCATCGATGGAGAGTCTGCCAGCCACGGTAATGGTAGCACTATGGGATTTGCAGTAGATAGCCCAGAAGCGGCAGATGCGTGGCATGCAGCGGGGATCGCTAATGGCGGAACGGCTTGTGAAGATGCTCCTGGTGTCCGTGATGGGGGTCCAATGAGTATGTATCTAGCTTATCTGCGTGATCCTTCAGGGAATAAAATTTGCGCCATGTACCGAATGCCTTAACGTTATAAAAAAGTAATATGTAAGAATGTACTCTCGATCACTATAGGTAATCTATGGTGTCGAGGGTGCTACACTAACTCTTTTATTAATCTGCTTATTTACCATGTCAAAATCAGCACAACCTCTTTTCCATTTAGCGTTTCCGGTCACTGACTTAGAGCAGGCGCGCAGTTTTTATGGCGACTTGTTGGGTTGTTCAACGGGTCGCGAATCCGATCGCTGGATTGACTTTAACTTTTTTGGTCATCAGCTCGTGGCACATTTAGTATCACCCGAAGATCATCCAGCGGCGGCAACCAATGCCGTAGACGGCCACGCTGTGCCGGCCTCTCATTTTGGAGTGATCTTGGATTGGGATGTCTATGAAACATTTGTAGCACGATTACAGGCTACAAAAGTCGAGTTTGTTATAGAGCCTTATCTGCGCTTTGAAGGTCGCAGGGGGGAGCAGGCTACATTATTTCTGCATGACCCCAGCAATAACTATTTAGAGTTTAAAGCCTTCCGTGACATAGACATGTTGTTCGACAAGGATATCGATAGCTACTAGATACTGTTAGTTAACTAATGTGCCCCGTTGTACGCACTCTTTTTGCCCCTTTGATTACTTTTTCGCGCTCAGCATCTGCTCGGTTTTTAGCGATATTGTCGAACATGTTTTTTAACGCAATGAGTAAGCCAGTGACTAAAAATGCGCCGGGCGGCAAAACAAACACCAAAAAACTGTAGTTCTCACCAAATGGCTGGATAAGCCAGTTGGTTGCGATGGTACCGAACAACAGATTCATGTCGACGAATAAGGTGCCTTGCCCAAGTAACTCTCGGGTGGCCCCTAAAACAACCAGCACAAGCAAAAACCCAAAGCCCATCATCAAACCATCTAGGGCCGCTAAGCCGACTGGATTTTTACTAGCAAAAGCTTCGGCGCGGCCCAGAATGGCACAATTGGTGACGATCAAGGGAACGAAAATACCGAGTATCTGATACAGCTCATAGGTATAGGCTTTCATCAGCATTTCAGTACAGGTAACGAATGACGCAATAATCATAACGAATACTGGTAGCCGTACGGCATCCCCAACATGGTTACGAATAAGAGAGACGATGGTATTGGAACCCACGAGCACTAGTAGTGTTGCCAGGCCTAATCCAAGGGCGTTGGCGACCGTAGAGGTGACTGCCAGCAGTGGGCAAAGTCCAAGTAGCTGCACCAGTGCGGGGTTGTTGCGCCATACACCGTTAGCGGTGATCTCTTTAACAGTTGATGGAGTCATTTTAAACTCTGTATTTCAGAAGATTGATCTAACGCTAACAGTCTCGACTTGTCTTGTTCAAAGTAGTTAAGTGTGTTGACCAGCTGATTGATGACAGCTCTGGGTGTAATCGTTGCACCAGTGAACTGATCAAACGCGCCGCCATTTTTTTTAACCGCCCAAGCAGATGTAGGGGTATTTTTAAGAGAACGGCCATTAAAGTCCAGAATCCAATTACTCTTACGTAACTCAATTTTATCACCTAAACCTGGGGTTTCACGATGGTCAACGACCCTCACCCCAGCGATGCTTCCATCAACATTCACACCGACAATCATTGCAATATTACCGCTATATCCATCAGGGCTAACGGTAGGGATAATCGCCGCTATGGGGGTATTGTTGCTGCGAGCGATATAGATATCACCACCCTCATCGAGACCAAGTAGTGACCAGAATTGCTCGGGAATGGGTCTAGTGTCGAGTAAAAGATCATTGTCGTGCCGATTTGGAGGCACTATTTCAAGCAGAGCCTTTTGAGCGGCGACTCTTTCAGCATGGGCAATGCGGTCAGCGGTGAGGTTATTGATCGATGACAGTAATAATGCGGTTATTAAGGCAAATAATGCTAGTGCAACAGCATTTTGACGGACCGACTGTAAGATCATTCGCTCTTCTCCTTTGCTGTAGCGCGTCGGCTTTTATCATGGCCATAGGTTCTGGGTACGGTGTAATTATCAATAAAGGGTGCAGCAAAATTACCCAGTAGCACTGCAAATGCAACAGCATCGGGATAGCTTCCCCAGGCCCGAATAACATAAACAAGCAGGCCGATTAAAGCGCCATAGATCAGACGACCACGGTTGCTAACGGTGGAGGAAACTGGATCAGTGACGATAAAAAAGGCGCCTAGCATAGAGGCACCACTAAACAGATGCATGATGGGCGATCCTGGGCTGTTTGAACTACCACCATCCCAGAATAGCATTGACATTAACGCCAACGTCCCGAGCATTGCCATGGGGCCATGCCAGGTAAAAATACGCGCTTTTAGCAAAGCTAGACCACCGATTAAAAACGCCACATTAGCCCATTCCCAGCCAACTCCAGCAAAGCTGGCGCGGCTAAATAGCGTATTATTCTGATAGATTTGCTCAACCAGTAACCCATCATTATGCTTGAATAGGTCCAGTGGTGTGGCTCCCGTTACGCCGTCCACTGGGCTATTGTCAGTGAACACAATAGCCAACGACTCCAATAGTCCTGGATGGCTAATGTCGGCGGCAAGCAAAGAGATGGGCGTAACCCAAGTTGTCATCTCTATGGGGAACGAAATTAAGGCGACAACATAGCCGACCATTGCCGGATTAAAAGGGTTAGACCCTAGTCCACCGTATAGCTGCTTTGCGATGACAATTGAAAAGACGGTCGCTACAACGACTAGCCACCACGGTGCTAGAGGTGGCAATGCAAGCGCTAAAAGCACTGCGGTGACCACTGCGCTGTAATCACGCAGATAAAAGTCGATCGGTCGGTTGCGCAGTTTAAGAACTAACGCCTCAGCAGAAATGGCTGAAAGAGTCGCTATTAATAGATTAATTAATAGACCCCACCCAAATTGATACGTTAGTACTAAGAAGCCCGGTAAGGTCGCTAAAACAACCAACTGCATAATCTCACCCGTTTTTTGACGAGCATGACCATGAGGCGAGCTTACTTGCTTAAAGACCATCAGTGACTTACCTCGGTCAGGCGCTGTGTGGTCTGCTCAACTTTGCGCCGCGCAGCTTCAACGCTAGCCAATTGCTGCGCTTGTTGATCTGCACTCCCTTTGTTAGTAACTTGAACCAGCCGCTGTTGAGCTTCTTCCAAGCGCATTTGTGCCGCCAGCAATGTGCGTTGCAATTTAGCTTTTTGTTGCTCCGGTGATGCCTGTTTGGTAATTCCGCGTAGTTGCGCGGCTTTTATGATATCGGCAGCGGATGACCCAGTTGATTGTGTTGTAGATGGGGACATTTTTTTAGCTTGCTCAGTATTTAGTCGGCGGGCTTCGCGTTTAGATTCTCGAGCAATATCTGCTTTTTCGAGCCTGACTTGCCTAAATTCAAAGCGTTCACGAGAGATCGCGGCAGTTGCCTTGGTAGCAAGAGCATTAGTGATATCACCTTTACTGCTCCGGTAATACTGTACTAATGGGATGTTGCTAGGGCAGACATAGGAGCAGGCACCGCACTCGATACAATCAAAAAGGTTATGAGATTGTAGGCGCTCATGATCCTTCGCTCGGGAGTACCAATAGAGTTGTTGAGGCAGTAATGATGCTGGACAGGCCTCCGAGCAAAGGCCGCAGCGAATGCATGGTTGTGGAGGTTCGTCATCAGGTATTTCCGTATGACTTGGTGCCAGAATACAGGTGCTAGTCTTGATCAGGGGTACTTCGCTAGAAGCGAGGCTGAAACCCATCATTGGGCCACCCATGATGAGCCTGCTGCACAGAGCTTGGTTAAAATTGTTATGTTGAATGAGGTGGCTTACCGGCGTCCCGATTAAAATCTCATAATTGCGATTAACACCGCAAGCCTCACCGGCGAGGGTAGTGATTCGTGAGATAAGTGGCTCACCATCGATCACCGCACGCTTGATGGCAAACGCAGTGCCGCTGTTTAGGCAGACCATGCCAAGGTCAGCCGGCAATTGCCCACTGGGGACCTCTTTACCGGTGAGAATATAGATCAGTTGTTTTTCGCCGCCAGAGGGGTACTTGGTCGGAAAATACACCACCTCAATACCAGTGCCTTGGCAGTGCTGATTAAGCGCGGCAATAGCTTCGGGTTTATTATTTTCAATACCAATTAAAATCGTCTTTGGCTTACCCAATAGATGACTAACGATGTCGATACCTTGAATAATCTGATCAGCACGCTCGCGGATGAGTATATCGTCAGCGGTAATATAAGGTTCACATTCAGTTGCGTTAATAATCAATGTATCTATGGGCTTTTTTGTTCCGCTATCAAGCTTGATTGCCGATGGAAAGCCAGCGCCGCCGAGGCCTGCAATGCCTGCATCGGCGATTAGGTCACGGAGTTGCATAGCACTTGCCTGCTGATAGTTTGGATAGCTTACACGCTCTATCCAGCGATCTTCACCGTCACAGGTAATCTCTATGCAGGCCGCCGACATCCCCGATGGATGAGCTACGGACCGCTCTTCAATAGCCGTTATCCAGCCAGAGCTAGGCGCGTGAACGGCTGCACTAATGCCAGCGCTAGCAGAAGCCAGTTTTTGCCCTTTGAGAACTTTTTCACCCACTACAACACAAGCTTTTGCCGCGGTACCGGCATGTTGTGTAAGCGGTAATATAAGCTTTTCAGGTAGAGGCAAGTGACCGATATTTTTGGTGAGCGATTGCTCTTTATTGTCTGGCGGATGAACGCCGCCGGGCGTATTCCATATCTGTCTCATGCGGCGTCCTCATGCATTCCGGAGGCCGTTGTGGCGATTAAATCAGCAGAATGTTCAGGTGCAGACCATTGCCATTGATGAATGTTTTCTACAATCGGTAGCATGTCGATGCAATCTACAGGGCATGGTTCAACACAGAGGTCACAACCAGTGCACTCATCTGCAATGACTGTATGCATTAGCTTTGCGGCGCCTAATATGGCATCGACAGGACAGGCTTGAATGCACTTAGTACAGCCGATACATTCGTCTTCTCGAATGTAAGCAATGGTTCTGATTTCTTCTTCGCCATGCTCCTCATCTAGACTCGGTGCTGAGATATCCAATAAATTGGCGATAGCATTAATCGTTGATTGGCCTCCGGGGGGACATTTGTTAATGGCATCTCCATCAGCGATAGATTGAGCATAGGGACGGCATCCTGGAAAGCCACATTGGCCACACTGTGTTTGAGGTAACAGCTCATCAAGTTGCTGAACAATAGGATCGCTGCCGACTTTGAACTTCTCTGCAGCGTAGCCTAGCAAGCCGCCGAATAGAGTCCCCAGTCCAACTAGTGCTAGGAGGGCGGCGAGCATAGTATTGTCAGTCAGTAATGACATCATTTAAACAAGCCCACTAAAACCCATGAACGCCAATGACATTAAGCCAGCGGTAATCATGGCAATCGCTGCCCCCTCAAAGGGTTGCGGAATATCAGCAGCGGCTAATCGCTCACGCATCGCTGAAAAGAAAATTAGTACAAGAGAAAAACCAGCGCCGGCACCAAAACCATAAAGGGATGACTGCAAAAAGTTGAGATCTTTATTAGCATTTTGTAGTGCTACGCCCAAGACCGCGCAGTTGGTTGTTATTAGAGGTAGGAATACGCCCAACACGCGGTACAGAAGAGGACTGGTTTTTTCAATAAACATCTTAGTGAATTGCACGACCGCAGCAATCACCAAAATAAAGGCGATGGTACGCAGATACATTAAGCCCAATGGCATCAATATCAACTCATTGACGATATAGCTGACCATTGCGGTAAGCGTCAGTACAAAGGTGGTTGCTGCCGACATGCCAATGGCAGATTCAAGCTTTTTCGATACACCCATGAACGGGCACAGTCCAAGGAACTGCACTAGAACGTAGTTGTTGATCAGAATAGAGCTGACCAGAATGACGGCGAATTCTTGCATGCTCTTATTATAGTGCCTGTTGTCGATCTTCATTATTTTGGAATAGATCGATGCTATTAAACTTATATCACTCGATAGCGAGCCTTTCGTTATTCATAGGTCGGCCAAAAGTACAAGTCACTCCTAGTAAGTTCATGGACTCTTAGGTTACTCGCTGACCAGGCTGAGCGCCGCTATCAGGCTCTAATAGGTAGATACCTTTTTTATCTGCTGCGGCGAGCACCATGCCTTCAGACATTCCAAAGCGCATTTTGCGTGGCGCTAAGTTGGCAACCATAACGGTGAGTCGCCCTTCTAAAGACTGCGGATCATAGGATGATTTGATGCCTGAAAAAACTTGGCGTATCTCACCACCAATATCCAAGGTCAATTGCAGTAATTTGTCTGCGCCCTCAACATGCTCGGCCTTAACAATTAGTGCAACGCGTAAGTCTACTTTAATAAAATCATCAAAACTGATCTCATCAGCCAAGGGTTCGTCGGCCAAGGGACCACTAATTATGGGTTCAATAGCTTTGGGGAGATCCTGTTTACTAGCTTCAACCATAGCATCAACTCTCTCTTTTTCAATACGCTGCATGAGTGGCGTAAATGGATTTATTTGATGCTTAACCAGAGGCTGATTAACACTTTCCCAAGTCAAACTGTCATTCAAAAAAGTCTCTCCAGCCTCTGCCATAGAGGGCAAGACTGGCTTCAGGTAAGTCAGTATCACTCTGAACATGTTGATACCTAGAGAGCAGATGTCCTGAACTTTTTGTTGTTGGTCCGGATCTTTATTGAGTTTCCAAGGCTCTTTGGCAGCGATATATTCATTGGCTGAATCGGCCAATGCCATAATTTCACGAATAGCCTTACTGAAATCGCGATTCTCATAGTGGTTGGCAATGCTGTCTTTTGCGCCACTAACCTGATTCCATAGTGCTTGGTTTTCAATAGTCGATGAAAGAATGCCATTATTACCATTAGTTACAAACTTGGCGCAGCGGCTGGCGATGTTAACAACTTTACCCACTAAGTCACTGTTGACCTTCTGAATAAAGTCTTCCAAATTAAGATCAATGTCTTCTACCGACCCAGAAAGTTTAGAGGCGTAGTAATAGCGTAAATACTCTGGATTCAGATGATCCAAGTAACAGCGTGCATTAATAAACGTACCCCTGGACTTGGACATCTTTTTGCCATTTACGGTGACAAAACCATGCACACAAACCTTTGTGGGGGTGCGATAGTTAGCACTCTTGAGCATTGCGGGCCAAAATAATGCATGGAAATTAATAATATCTTTACCAATAAAGTGATAGAGCTCGGTGGAACTATTTTTTTCCCAAAAATGGTCAAAATCTATAGTTTCGCGCTCGCAAAGATTTTTAAAGCTCGCCATGTAGCCAATAGGAGCATCCAACCAAACATAAAAATACTTGCCCGGCGCATCAGGGATTTCAAACCCAAAATAAGGCGCATCACGGCTTATGTCCCACTCCTGCAGGCCACTGTCTAACCACTCACCCAGCTTATTCGCCACTTCTTTTTGGACCGTGCCACTATTGACCCATTGCTTCAGAAAGTCGGTAAATTCAGGTAATTTAAAGAAGTAATGGACAGATTCTTTTTCAATTGGGGTAGCACCAGATATAACCGACACAGGGTTGATGAGATCAACGGGTGAGTAAGTTGCTCCGCAGACTTCGCAATTATCACCATACTGATCATCAGTTTTACATTTTGGGCAGGTACCTTTTACGTAGCGATCGGCCAAAAATAGCTTCTTTTCCGGATCAAACGCCTGAGTAATAGAACGTTTTGCAATATGATCATTGGCTTTCAAGCGATTGTAGATTAACTCTGAAAAAACTCTATTTTCTTCTGAGTGAGTAGAGTGATAGTTATCAACGCCTATTAAAAAGTCTTTAAAGTCGGCTTCGTGAATAGTGCGCATGTCGGCGATGTGCTGTTCTGCAGAGATACCTTTTTCATCTGCTTTGAGCATTATGGCTGTGCCATGAGCATCGTCCGCAGAAACGTAGTAACATTCGTGACCGCGCATTTTTTGAAAACGAACCCACACGTCAGTTTGGGTATACTCTAAGATATGGCCCAGGTGCAGCGCTGCATTGGCATAGGGTAGGGCGTTAGTAACCAGAATTTGACGTTTTGACGACATGGTAGGGATCTTTTAGTCTTTATTATAAAGACGCGAGTATAGCGATTTTATGGTAACTTTTCATCGGCTATTCAGTTCGCTAACATCAGTTTAGCGAGTTATTCAAAAACAGTAATAAGTTGGAGTATTTTTTGTGTTGACCCAAGTTAAAAATATTATTGCAGTTGCTTCTGGTAAGGGTGGTGTGGGTAAATCAACCACCGCGGTTAATTTAGCTCTGGCCTTACAGCAGGCTGGTCAGAAAGTAGGTCTTCTTGATGCCGATATTTATGGGCCCAGTATTGCCATGATGTTGGGTGTCGAGGAAAATACTCGGCCTCAGGCAGTCGATGAAAAATATTTCAAACCCATACAGGCGCATGGGTTGTCGACGATGTCGATGGCTTATTTAGTGACAGATAAAACACCTATGGCATGGCGCGGACCAATGGCTGCTGGCGCATTACAGCAGTTACTGCAACAAACTGCATGGGGTGAGCTAGATGTGTTGGTTGTGGATATGCCGCCGGGTACTGGCGATATTCAGCTTACACTCGCGCAAAAGGCCCAGGTGGCTGGAGCAATTATCGTCACAACACCTCAGGATATTGCTCTGCTTGATGCGCAAAAGGGCATCGAGATGTTTTTAAAGGTGAATATTCCGGTGTTGGGTATTGTTGAGAATATGGCAGTTCATATCTGTAGCCAGTGTGGACACGGCGAACATATTTTCGGCGACGGCGGTGGGGCTAGAGTTGCTGATGAGTATGGCACTAAATTATTAGGTAGTCTGCCGTTAGAATTAGTCATTAGGCAGCAGGGTGACCTTGGTATACCTGCGGTGGAGGCGCTTAAAGATAGTGTGATTGCGCAGCAATATCGAGATATTGCTAACTCGGTCCTCGTTGAGTTAGCCGCTATGGATAGCGATGAAGGGCCAGAGATTGTCTTTGAATAATTGCACTTAAGTATTAAGACTGGTCTTGCTGAAAGGCTGTAAATGCGTATCATACCGGCTATATTCTTAAGTCGGTGCGATCTGCACCTGATGGACCAACCGAGAGACATTAATTCATGAGCATCAAATCAGATAATTGGATACGACGTATGGCTGAAAGTCAGCAAATGATCTCACCCTTTGAGCGAGAGCAGGTACGATATTCCGGAGACGAGCGTGTGATCTCTTATGGGACATCTAGCTATGGTTATGACGTGCGTTGTGCCAATGAATTTAAAATTTTCACGAACGTTCACTCCAAAACAGTTGACCCAAAGAACTTTGATGAAGATTCTTTTGTTGATGTTTCAGGAGACTATTGCATTATTCCACCAAATTCATTTGCGCTGGCAAGAACCATTGAATATTTCAAAATTCCACGTTCGGTGTTGACAATTTGCTTAGGTAAATCGACCTATGCCCGCTGTGGCATTATTGTCAATGTGACTCCTCTTGAGCCAGAGTGGGAAGGTCATGTCACTCTAGAATTTTCCAATACGACTAATCTTCCAGCAAAAATCTATGCTAATGAAGGTGTTGCCCAGATGCTGTTTTTTGAATCTGACGAGGTTTGCGCCACGTCTTACGCAGATCGTGGCGGAAAATATCAAGGGCAGACTGGCGTGACGCTTCCAAAAACGTAATGGCGAACGTATTAGTATTTCTTTGACCTCAGCTGGTACCGCTGGGGTCGAGTAGGGCATTCTTGAGAAGTAGCGCTTGATGCTGAATTCGTTTCGTGTTTTCAGGACCACTGCGAACTAACTGTTTTTGCAGTGGCGATAGAGACTCAATTTCTGGATCAGCAAATTTGTAAGCAACAGATTCGCGGGTCAATCGAATCGGTTCAACAATAATGGGTGCTGAGAGAATTTGTTCTAGGGCGGTTAAAATAATGCCATCCATTTGCCGAGGCTGATAACCAAGCTCAGAGAATGCGCGTTCTATAAGAGGTCGAGAGAAATGGAACATTTGCGCCATTAATTTCATGTCAATGGAAGTCAGAACCAAAATGGATGAGTTGTAGCGTTCATAATTACCTGCGTTTAGCCAGATCCCATCTTCATCACGATGCGTGGTAAATCTCCCCTCTGGGGCACTCAATGGAAAAATCTTACTCAGGACAACGCCTCTGGAGAGACCGTCCAGATAACTGGCTGTTCGACGCAGTAAATCGTTTGTAGCAACCCAGGACTGTAAATTCTCTTTGTTACTCATCAGTGCCACTCGTTTGCGAACGAATGAATCACTGTCATCCAGCGAAGGCAGTGCTGGTTTCTCTTCTACTACCTCATTCGCTGTAACAATTGCACTTACTGTTTCCGGTATGGACGCCTCGGGCACCTCAGGCTCAGTGATCGCGGTGACTATATTTTGCTCAGGTATCGATAAAATTTCTTCATCGACTAAACCATCTTGCTGCGCTTGGTATAAAACTCCACCAACGATAATGATTGACGCTAATGTACCGAGTACAAGGATAAATTTACTCGTATTATTAGAAGTTCGAGGTGCAGTCATGACTCACTCGCTTGGATTATGTCCAATGGGACTATATCGCGACCCGCGATTTGTCCGTTAGTTATATTAAGTTCGTGGCTATCGCCATTTTCGAGATGAGAAAATTTCACAATAAGAAATTCCCAATCATCAGCCAACCAAATGATAGTTTCGCGCTTTTTATCCTGATTGACAACTCTGCGTAGTTTTGTGGTGTTTAAAGGGCCAAGACTCGTTGTTAAAATTTCTGAAGCAATCACTTCATAGTTGTACTGTTTGCGCTTATCGCGAGACATTACTGAGTAGGAAAAAGTACTTTCAGCCGCTTTTAAGTCTCGGCGTATTTGTAATTTATGAGTCATTAAATCAAGTGTTCCCTGAGTTACGGGAACCACGTTGCTAGTGTCATTTTTTGTATAAGTGAGTTGCCCAGCATTCCAATCAAATAATTGGCTTTCACGGCGAGAGACCCCCATTAATGATCTTTTGTAGTGGTAGCTACGCGGAATGAGCTGGCCGAGGGTATTTAATTCAAATTGTGCTTTTTCGGTAATTTTACCAAAAATACTATTGGCTTCAGATGTTTCACTATAGGTGTCAGCGTCCAGTTGCTCTAACTGATATTTGGCTGTGATAGCTATACCGTTGTAATTCGCGCTGTAACTCGCGGCATAGTCGACTAGGTCCGAACTATGTGCCGGCACTAAAAAAGTGGTGGCGATGACACCCGAAAAGATACGGACATACCTTAGTAATGTCAGTAAAAAAACTGGATTGGCGGTGTCTGTAAAGCGGGACATTTTTCTCCTCAACGCACAAAAACTCAAATCATTAACCACTTAGAGTCTTATTAATCACTAATGTTCACTCTCATTAGAAAATAGTAACCCACTTTCACCAACGGCTATACCATCATGGAAAACCTTACCCTGATCCATCACCACTCGACCCTGACAATACCATTGTGCAACCACTGGGTAGATTTCATGCTCTACGATCAACACGCGTGCAGCGAGATCAACAGCAGTGTCCTTAGGTAAAATAGGTACCGCTGCTTGCAATATGGCAGGCCCGCCATCTAACTCAGAGGTAACAAAATGTACAGTGGCACCTGCGGTTGAATCGCCCGCCTCAATGGCTCTTTGGTGCGTGTTAAGCCCTGGATATGAGGGCAGTAAAGATGGATGGATATTGATGAGTTTGCCAATGAACTGATTAACAAAACCGTCAGTGAGTATGCGCATAAAACCTGCTAAAACAACTAAGTCCGGCGTAAAACTAGTGATTACTTCGGCCAGATGCTGATCAAACTCTTCTCTTGATTGAAAGGCGCGATGGTCGATCACTATGTTAGGAACGTCCGCCGCGGAAGCTCGATCAAGACCTTTAACGCCTGGCCTGTTACTAATGACGGCCATAATTTTACCATCGACAACTCCTGCGCTGCAGGCGTCAATAAATGACTGCAAATTTGAACCGCTACCCGAAATAAGTATTACGATTTTACTCAGTGGCTGATCGCCAACGGTCATTGGCGGAGTCCAAGTAATTCAACCTGCTCATCGCCCGGCAACATTGACTGAATGTCACCTAAAACAAACGCTGTCTCTCCATTATCAGCGAGCTTTATAAGAGCGGTATCTACTGAAGACGCAGGTACACAGATAACCATGCCAACGCCGCAATTTAGCGTACGGTGCATTTCATGTTCATCGATATTACCGCCTTTTTGTAACCAGTCGAAAATCGCAGGGCGTTGCCATGCGTTGAGATTAATCATCGCCTTGGCATTGTCTGGTAAAACACGAGGAATATTCTCCAATAGACCACCGCCAGTAATGTGAGCTAGAGCATGCACTGGAGATTCTGAGATTAGTTTGAGTAAAGATTTGACATAAATTTTGGTCGGCGCCATGAGTAAATCAATTAGAGGCTGACCCTCCAATTCTGTGATAGCAGGATTGGTGCCTGTGACTTCGAGAACTTTTCGGATAAGAGAATAACCATTCGAGTGAGGTCCACTTGATGCTAGCCCAATCAAAACATCCCCAGTGGCGACTTTACTGCCATCAATGATTTCAGATTTCTCCGCAATTCCAACGCAAAAGCCAGCCAAATCATAGTCTTGATCTTCATACATTCCAGGCATTTCTGCGGTTTCCCCACCAATTAATGAACAACCAGATAGTTCGCAACCGTCGGCAATACCATTTACAACTGCAGCAGCGGTATCTATATCAAGTTTTCCAGTCGCGTAATAATCAAGAAAGAATAATGGTTCGGCGCCGCATACGATAAGATCGTTGACACACATGGCAACTAGATCAATGCCAACAGTATCGTGTCTTCCATAATCCAGAGCCAATCTTAGCTTGGTACCGACCCCGTCGGTACCTGATACCAACACGGGTTGTTTGTAGCCAGCGGGTAGTTCAAATAATGCTCCAAACCCGCCTAGTCCGGCCATTACCTCAGAGCGGCGCGTGCGTTTTGCAGCACCTTTTATTTTTTCGATTAACGCATTGCCAGCATCAATATCAACACCCGCATCTTTATAGCTCAATGATGGTTTATTTTCGGCCATGGGGAAACGTCCTATTTGAAAGTCGACATTTTAGCGCGGCTATCATAGAGGCGCTATTTTTTAATTGATGTTATTTTAAAATAACGATATTTTTATCAATAAGGCTTATCTTGATAAACCGCTGTTACAATACAAAAATCCAGTTGGAGTAGTGATGTTAAGAAAAGTATTAGTCATATTATTGTTCATGAGCAGTCCTTTCAGTAATGCTGAAGAGGTTGAGAATCTCTACGTTAGCCTAGTACCTGTTGCGGATCAAAGCGCGGAGTCGAAGGAGCGTGGTATCAGTGATGCGTTAAAGAATGTTTTAGTTAAATTGACCGGCAACGGTGACGTTTTGCAATTAAGTCGTTTGGCCACGATTTTTGATAATGCCAGTGCCTATATAGATGCCTTAAGTTTTCAAGATTTACCAATAACCAATAATCTGACCTCTCAAGACTCAGCCGCTCAAAAGGTCGGGTTGCGAGTATCATTCTCACGTTCGGCCATTGACGAGCTCATTCGTAACAACCAGCTGCCGGTACTGCCGTCGAATAGGCCAAAATTGTTAGTCTGGATTGTCTTAGATGATGTAACAACTGGCCGAGAGTTTTTGGGGCAGGATGCCTCCAGTTTGGACGCTGACAATAACCTAGGAGCAGAAGTTCTGGCCGAATTATCGAATATTATGACAGAGCGAGGGATCCCTTATATGCTTCCCACCTTTGATCTAGAAGATCAGCTGGCTCTGCCTATCGATTCGGCTTGGAATCTGAGGGCAGACGAAATCCAATCGGCATCGCAAAGATATAGTGCAGACGGCTGGGTTGCATTACGTTTTTATCGAACCTCAATCGGCGAGGTCCGTGGTGCTTGGGTTTATCAAGCTGCCGGCCAACGTCAGATAGGTGATTTCAATACCGAAAATGACAAGCTTTTCGTCACCTCTATTGTCAATAATATTTTAAACAGTTTGACTCGCTCTTTTAGTTACATTCCTAGGGGAGATACTAATTCGCTACTTGTCGAAATTACTGGAATAAACTCCTACAGTGACTATCAGCGTGTTAACGAGCAGTTTAAGAAACTCGAGATAGTGAGTTCATTTGACTTATTTTCAACCAAAGAAAGTCAAATTACTTTTTCAGTGGCTGCCGAGGGCGGGGCGGCACTGCTACATAAGGCTTTGGTGCGCAGCGGTTATTTTCGCAGCCGCGGGGATGATTTACCGAAAGATAGCCAATATCTTATTTTTGACTGGATGGCAAAATGAAACCTACTGAACAACTGAGCCTGGCCATTGCACTAGATGACCAAGCCACCTTTGACAACTACTATGCACCTAACGGCACTCCTCAGCATATGGCGACTTTCTTGCTTAAAGACGAGGGCCGTAAATTTGCGTATCTGTCCGGTGGGAGCGGTACCGGATTATCCCATCTTCTCCAAGCTATTTGTCAGACCACTGTGCTGGGGAAAAATGTAGGTACTGTGTATTTACCACTAAAAGATTTACACAGCTACCAGCCAAATCAAGTATTGGAGGGCCTAGAGAAAGCACCTCTAGTGTGTATTGATGATTTGCAATTGGTGGCTAGCATCCAAGACTGGCAAATACCGTTGTTCAATTTATTTAATAATTGTCGCGACTCGGGCACACGCTTGGTGATTGCAGGGCATCAACCAGTGGATCAACTGGATATTCCGCTTGCCGACTTATTGTCTCGACTGAAATCGGGTGTCTCATTGCATTTGCCTCACTTTAGTGACGCTGACCAACGACGGCTGCTTCAGTATCGATCTAGTCGACGTGGTTTATATCTGTCTGATGATGTTGCTCTTTTTCTACTCCACCGATTGCCTAGAGATACCCATACATTGATGGAGGCATTGGAACAGCTAGACAAGGCTTCGCTCCGCGAACAGCGCCGGTTAACCATGCCGTTTGTGAAGGAAACATTGGACCTTTAGCGACAAAGTGAGGGCGAGACTTTGCAATATAAAAGGTGCTGTTAAGTGGGATTTTTGACTCTCAAGCCTTACTCTCTAAAATGAGTTTTTCAATAACGCCTTGATCGTATAACTTTAGAAAAGCTTCTGTAACCTTTGGATCGAACTGTGTGCCACTCTTTTCTTTAATGTATGTAATAGCTTTATCGATCGTCCATGCTGATTTATAGCAACGGATATTGATCAAAGTATCAAATACATCAGCAATGCCCACAATTCGCGCGGGCAATGACGTCTGATCTGCAATTCTACCCTCAGGATAACCTGATCCATCCCAATGTTAGTGGTGGCTCATAGCAATATCTTGGGCCAATTCCATGGCGTGCATATTCCCCAAAATGGCCGCACCGATAACGGTATGCTGCTGCATGATACTGAACTCATCGTCAGTCAGTTTGCCGGGTTTGAGCAAAATTTTATCTGGGTCGTCATCTACTAAAAGAATCTTCCAATTAGATAAATCTTGTGGATTTGATTCGACACTCTTCCCACCCGTAGAATAAATTTTCTTTCTTGACGCCAATTTCATACGTATTTCCTTAACCTTCGACAGAATTTAGTTCCAAATTAGGGGTTGGTTCTACTTCAAGTGGGAACTTAATCAAAAATGTCACACCTTTATTTTCAATGCTGTGACACGTGATTGTTCCACTTAGATCCTGAGTCACTATGGAATAACAAGTGTAGAGTCCTAACCCAGAACCCCCTGTGCGAGTGCTGGTGAAAAATGGTTCAAATATATTATCAATGATTGCTTTGTCTATGCCGTGGCCATCATCTTTGTACAGTATGGAAATGGATTTATTTTCATCGACGAGGACCAAGTCGATATAGATAAAGCCACCTTTTTCTTTATAACCATGAGCCAGACTATTACTAACGAGATTAGTAATTAACCGCTCAATTAAACTGGGTCTTCCATCCATAAACAGATGCTCGGCACAGTTGACTTTTACGATCACATTTTTATGTTTTAGCTGATGACTTAGGTTATAAACTGTATCTTCTGCGAGAGATTTTAAATTGAACTCTCGGGATAATTCACTATGTCGGTCGATAGAGCGCTGCTTAAAGCTTTTTACCAAGCGACCAGCGCGAGCTAAATTATTTGCCGCTAACGTCACGGTCTCATTCAAATCTTCTGTATTATGCTTTAATGCCTCTAAATCAATAGTCGGCGAATTTATTTCATAGCGGACTCTCTCTGCGGCATCTTGCATTTGACTAACGGCACTAACAGCGATTCCTATTGGAGTACTTAGTTCATGAGAAAATCCTGATACCATGCGTCCTAATGAGGCGATCTTTTGGCTCTTGACTAATTCATGCTGAGTTGTTTTCAGTTCAACTATTTTTTCTTGTAACGTTTCGGTCTGATTTACTAACAGCGAGAATTGTTTCGTAATGGTCTCCATCATCGGTCGAAAAATAAACAGTGCTTCTAATATCAGAACAATCATTGCTGATATCCACAGCAGTATCTCAAGCTGTCTCATTTTTTTGAGGGCATTTTCTGACTGAGTGACATGTGTGGTTACGACGGTTTGCATGTCACTTAATAATGTTTCTGTTAGATCCACAAAGCTGGAACTGAGTATGGGTTGTTCATCCAATTCTTGATCGGTTAACGACAGTAGCCTGCGGGCTAGTGCAACATAATCAGAAATTTGTTGGTTCAGCTGCACGGGCGAATCAAAATAAAGTGCGCGAACCGCAGGAATCATTTCACCGCCTAAATTTTCTGATTCCTCCCTATCTAGGAGGGCTTGATGATTTTTTTCTAGAGCGGTTGCGGCATCAGACAGTTTTTTATGGATAACAACCTGACGTGGATCGCCCCGATACGCTAAGTAGGCAACGTGGTAAACGCTGATTGTTTCTAGTAAGACACGCTCGGCACCAGCTCTGCTAATAGTATTTGAGGCATATCGTTGATCTGAAATTATTTTTTGGAAACTAAATGTGGATAGACTCACCAAAATAGCGATCAAGCTAAGAGCGAATAGATAGCGCACGGTGAGACTTTTATGACTAAACCTACCAGATAAAGGTTTTAACATTCCGTGTACTCGTATCAACAAACATACTAGTTTGTCTTAGTCTTCAGCAGACATTTGCTGACAATCCTATTAATCGGCGAACCTGCGATTAAGAGTCGCACGAGCAAAGCTTCAAAGTCAAGCCGGAATCAATTTTCTGATTTAACTTTTTATATAACAGGCTGCTTGTACGGAAAATGATTGGGATGTAGTCGCACTCTAATGAGTCTGTGCAACGCCTTTAAAGAGGGCATTTCTCACAATATAAATAAATATCTTTGGGATCATTTAAAGCATTGATAAAAGTTAAAGGCTCCAAGACCTTTTTGGCGTAACGTAAAAGACGACTGTCAGGTGTTGAATAGTTCGAAACCGATGCCAAACCCAGCCCTTGCAAGGACCCTACAACATTACCATTCAACTCAGTGATCAAGGTTTCAAAGGGGGACATTTCTTTGCGACGATAGTCAATCTGGTAGTCATCTAAGTCAGCTATTTCGGCGGCCACCAATATAGCATCATTAAGGTCACCTAATTGATCGACTAAACCATTCGCTAGCGCCTGATTTCCCGTCCAGACTCGACCTTGGGCAATTTCATGAATTGCTTCAGGCGTTGAGTTTCTGCCATTAGCAACCAGGGTAATAAAACGAGTGTAAATATTATCTACACCGGCTTGAATAATGAGTTTAGTTTGCTGTGTGAGAGGGCGATCGAGTTCCATCATAGCGGCAATGTCTGTGGTGCCAACTCCGTCCGAATAAATACCCAAAGTCGCTAAAGATTGATCAATGGTGGGGACAATCCCAAATACCCCAATTGAGCCGGTGATGGTGGTTGGCATTGCCAAGATTCTATCGACCTCTGCAGCGATCCAGTAACCCCCCGATGCAGCAACACTACCCATGGAAACCACCACTGGGATACCTTTATCTCGAGTAGCATTGATAGAGTCACGAATAATCTCAGATGCAAAGGCGCTGCCGCCGCCACTGTCAATTCTCAAAACTACCGCTTTTACATTATCATCTTCGCGCAATTCTTCGAAAATGGACGCCAAGGTATCACCACCGATACTACCTTCCGGCTGCTGCCCATCCATAATAGAACCGCTTGCCACCACAATGGCTATTTGATTTTGAGCGTTTGAAGTTTCTCTACTGGCAAGACGTGTGTTGGATAAATAACTGTTCATATCAATGCTGTTAAAGACACCATCTTCACCCGCTATGTTAGCGTTTAAGTAGCTCTGAATGCCTGAGCGGTTTGTTATAGTGTCAACTAATCCGACAGCTTTCGATAGGGCCGCGCTATCGCCTTTGTACTCTTCAAGGGAAGTATGTAATTGATTCGCATACTCATTGAGCGTACCCGTATCTAGGTCCCTTAGCGCCTCTATTTCTGACGTATAGGACTGCCATAGATCATTCAGTAAAACACCTGTTTCATTTCGCACTTGAGAGGACATACTGTTGCTCATTAGTGGCTCTACTGCGCTTTTATATTCGCCAACGCGAAAAATATTCATCGTAATTTTTAGCTTATCCAGAGCGTCCTTAAAATAGCTTCTGTATGAGCCAAATCCAGTGATCATAACTCCGCCTAACGGATTGAGCATTATTTCATCGGCGTGTGCAGCAAGAAAATATTGTGACTGTGTAAAATAATCGGCGACGGCAATAATCGGCTTATCAGTCGCTTTGAAACGTCGCAGGGCTGACCCTATTTCTTGTAATTTACTGAGACTAGCACCGGCCATATAGTCGGTATCTAGTAGTAAATGAGTGATTCTATTGTCGTCTTTAGCAGTATCAATGGCTTCGATAATGTCCCTCACTAAGGTTTCACTACCCTGCTGACTTCCTTGAGACAGAATCTGGGCGAGGGGATCAATATAACTTTTTTGATCAACTAATAACCCTTGGGGCGCAAGATACAAAGCGCCTTCGGTGGGAACTGGTTTGAGGTTTTCTGCGAACATGCCGCCAATGACTGAGATCACAACAACCAGAATCAAGAAGCTGAATGCATGACGTATAGCGGTTAACGCACTACCGATAAATGTAAAGATCCGACGTATTAAACCCGGTTTTTTGTCAGTCACTTACAAATCCTTTTATGTATTAGTTTGGTTTTTAAAGAACGTTTTTTTGTCTCAGTCTTGCATTGCCCGTTGCTGCTACAAACAATACAACAATTAGCACTAACTCAGCAATGTCGAGCAGTAAAGGATCTGGAACACTCAGTTTATAAGTCGCAATAGCAAAGTACAGTAAGAGCACAAAACACAGCCAAATCAGAGTGCGTAGCCTGCCTTTGATAATGCCAGAAATAAATACTGCCAGTGGGGCAAGGGACATAAAGTAGATTATCAAAGGTGCGCTTTGCAGCCAAAGATTAGTTGTTAATACGATCAACAATATGAAAAAACTGCCCTGTATTGCGAGTCTTGAAATGGTTATTTTACGTTCTACCTTCACCGATACCTTCCTGACGTTATTATTAAATGGTGGATTATTTTGAGGTACTTAATTTTTTGGCGAGCATAGCTAGGCGAGCCCCTTGAGATCGACAAATCTGCACTTCTTCTGTACTTAATGCATCAGACTCAACATGGCTTGAGCCATAGGGCGTCCCGCCAGTGGTGGTTGTTGTTAAGGCTGTTTCAGAGTAGGGCACGCCCGTAAAAAGCATACCTTGGTGCAGCAAAGGTAACATCATCGACAACAAAGTGGACTCTTGTCCACCATGCAGACTTGACGAGGATGTGAAAGCGCCTGCTGGTTTGTCGACGAGGGCTCCTCTCAGCCAGAGGCTGGCGGTACCATCAATAAAATACTTCAGAGGTGCGGCCATATTGCCAAATCGCGTAGGGCTGCCAATCAGTAAACCGGCGCAATTGGCTAAATCGTCTTCAGAGCAGTAGATATCGCCATTAACGGGGATATCGTCTTGGGTTGCTTCGCATACGGTTGATATAGCAGGTACCGTTCGTAACCTCGCCTCCAACCCGGCGCTTTCAATCCCTAGTGCGATCTGCTCGGCAAGTATTTTCACGTGTCCGTGGAGGCTGTAGTAAAGAACTAAAATATAAGTGTTTTCAGTATGAGTAGTCATTATAAGAGGCCAAGTACATTTTCAGGAGGTCGTCCAATGACGGCTTTGTCACCAACAACCACAATAGGACGCTCTATTAAAGCAGGATGCATTACCATGGCGTCAAGCAATTGTTGCTCAGTCACCATCGTTGCATCTAATTGTAAGTGTTTGAAGTCAGTTTCATTTCGACGAATGAGCTGGCTCGGGGTCAAGTTTAGTTTCTGCAACACTGATGTTAGGTCTGAAGCGCTCATTGGATCTTTGAGGTAAAGAACAATTTTAATATCGATATTTTTGGCGCGCAAAATATCCAGTGTCTGGCGTGATTTCGAACATCTAGGGTTGTGGTAGATTGTGGCCATATTTTTATAGATACATGCGTTTTTGCGTAGATACATTGTAAGACTAATTCGCCAAAACAGAAAGAATCTTAAGCGCTCTATTATTGACCCTTTTCTAGTAGCCGCTACAGTTATTTTTAGTCAATATTTTATATAAAGTACGTTATGCTATGGGGGAGTAGACCATTGTTATACTGGTTGCATAAATCGATTGGCACAAGGAATGGAAATGTTAAAAAAATTATTTTTCATCGGGTTGTTGTTAGTAGGATGTTCCTCCGATGTTGGCTACCCTACATTAGACGGAGAATCTATCGATGTAGCGTCACCTGGAAAATTATTAGTTATTAATTATTGGGCAGTATGGTGTGCGCCCTGTCGCAAAGAAATTCCTGAACTCAACGAACTTGCGGCGCATCACGTTGATCGTTTAACAGTGTTGGGCGTAAACTTCGATGGATCGCAAAACGACACTCTGCGTAGCGAAATTAGTAAGCTTGGTATCCAATTTCCAAGTTTTACCAGTGATCCCAGAGTTACCTGGGGTTTAGAGCCAGTTTCGGTATTGCCTGAAACGTTAATCATTAGCCCAGAAGGTAAGCTTTTACACAGATTGATAGGTCCGCAAACGCTCGCATCATTAGAGGCGCTGCTTTAGTAGATTCCCCTCATAGGGTATAGCCAATTACTGGGTGGGCTAATACAGTCCTCCTTTCAAATAAAAAACTGTTGCAGAGGTAATTATGAAAGATTTACGAAAATTTTATATTGATGGTCAGTGGGTCGATCCTATTCAAAGTAATGACCTGGCTGTTGAGAATCCGGCTAATGAAGAGCTTGTGGCAACCATATCATTGGGTGCGGCGGCCGACGTAAATCTTGCTGTAGCAGCCGCTAGACGTGCGTTTCAAGGTTTCTCTCAGACTCCAGTTGATGAGCGAATTGCTTTGATGGAAAAGCTCTTGCAAATTTATATGGATCGCTATGATGAGATGGCTGTGGCTATCTCTGTTGAAATGGGAGCGCCGATCTCTTTCGCCACTGCTGCCCAGGCAGACTGTGGACGCGGCCATATCAGTACGGCTCTTGAAGCATTAAAGCAATTTGAGTTTGAACGACAGGTTGGCAGCACGCGAATTGTTAAAGAAGCTATCGGCGTCTGTGGGTTTATCACGCCGTGGAATTGGCCCATTAATCAAATCAGTTGCAAGGTAGCCCCTGCATTAGCAACGGGTTGCACAATGGTGCTTAAGCCGAGTGAAATCGCTCCAATCTCAGGTTATTTGTTCACTGAGATGATGGATCAGGCCGGCTTCCCTGCTGGCGTTTACAACATGGTAAACGGTGATGGCCCCAATGTGGGATCGGTTATTTCTAGCCATCCCGAAGTAGATATGGTGTCATTTACTGGATCAACGCGTGCCGGAATTTTGGTCGCCAAAGCTGCTGCTGATACCGTCAAGCGGGTAACTCAGGAGTTGGGAGGAAAGTCGCCAAATATTATTTTTGAAGACGCTGATCTTGAGAAAGCAGTAACCGCGGGAGTTACTCACATGATGGGCAACACTGGTCAATCCTGCAATGCGCCATCTCGCATGTTAGTTCAGTCATCTGTGTATGGTAAAGCACTGGCTATCGCAAAACAGGCTGCCGCGAATGTAGCAGTAGATCAGCCTACTAAAGAAGGTTGGCATTTGGGGCCGCTCTCTAGCCGAGCACAGTTTGATAAGGTGCAAGGATTGATTCACACGGGTATCGAAGAAGGTGCGACGCTAGTAGCAGGAGGCCTTGGTAAACCAGAGGGTTTAGAGACCGGTTATTTTGTAAAACCAACCATTTTTGGCGATGTGAACAATGAAATGACAATCGCTCGTGAAGAAATATTTGGACCTGTGTTAACTATGATTCCCTTTGACAGTGAAGAGCAGGCTATCGAAATAGCAAATGATACGCCCTATGGTTTGTCCGCATATTTCAGCACGGGAAGCGAAGATAGAGCAAAGCGAGTCGCCGGAAAGTTGCGGGCAGGCATGGTTAGCGTTAATAGCGCCTCGCAAAACTACACTGCACCCTTTGGTGGCTACAAGCAATCGGGTAATGGCAGAGAGTGGGGTGAGTTTGGTTTTGACGATTTCTTAGAAATAAAAGGTATTACAGTCTAATTATGATCTGATGGTTAGGTGCTCAGTCTCATCGCTGAGCACCTAACAGCAAGACGATTTTAATTCTTTCGTTTATCGATTTTCACGGTCACGAAATACATGATAGCACCGGCCACAATGATGGCGATTCCCATAGAGCCCTCTTGAGGCTTCGAAATAAGAACATAAATTAGAGTCCATAACGTAACCGCTAGATAAATTAGTGGTGCTATAGGGTAGCCAAAGGTTCGGTAAGCCCCTTTTATATTGAGCTTTTTCAAGCGTAATATAAAAACCCCAATTACCGAAAATAAGGTATTAATACCAAGAACAAAACTGGAGAACACTAGAATCGACTCAAAGGTTGCACTAACAATAAAAATAATGGCTAGCGTGCTTTGGAATATGATGGCGGTAGTGGGAATGCCGTTGCTATTAACCCGGCTTAACCCCTGAAACAGCCTAAAATCTTCACCGATTACTTGCAGAACTCTCGGGCCGGCTATGGTCATTGCGCTCACAGTTGAGATAAGCAGCATCGCCAAAACAGCCCCCATGGTTTTACCTGCGGTATTGCCCAGAGCATGATCGGCAACAATAACGCCAACCTCTAATTTTCCTTCTAACAACGATATGGGCGCGGCACTTAAAAAAGTAAAATTAAGCAGTAGATAAATCAGCATTACCGATACCGTGCCGATTAAGAGAACGATCGGTAAGCTTCGTTGAGGATCATCCAGTTCGCTAGTGACGTAGGTTACCGCGTTCCAACCGGTATAGGCATAGTTGACATAAATCAATGACACGGCAAAAGCACCGCTAAACAATAATTTTTCATCACCTGCACTAGGCATAAGGCTTATCGGCTGGGGAGCGCTGCCCCAAATGAAAATAGTCAGACAAAATACCAAGATCAAAATGACTTTGAGAGCGGTGAAGATTTGTTGAAAACTACTGCTAGCCTGCCGTGACAAGCAATGAATACCCGTTAGTAAAATAACCAGAACAACGGCTGAACCAGTCCGCGGTAGTTCCGGAAATACTGCGGATAAATAGGCGCCAAAAGTCATAGCGGCCAGCGCGACGGGCGCGGCAAATCCTACAGTGGCAGATACCCAACCTGAAATAAAACCGGCGCAAGGATGGTAAAGCCGACCAAGAAAATTATATTCGCCGCCGGAGCGAGGTAAATTCGCACCAAGTTCAGCATAGGTAAGCGCTCCGCAAAGTGCTGTCAAACCGCCGATTAGCCACAGCATCATTAGCGCAAAGTATGACTGAATACCGAGTAGCTGAAATCCCAAGCTGGTAAAAACGCCAGTTCCTATCATGTTGGCAACAACCACAGAAATGCCGGTCATTTTAGAAAATTTTTGCATAGTAACCTTGCAGGCGAACGTTATTTTTTCAGCACTTTACCCTAGCGCTTGACTTTGTGCAGTAAATTCCCGAAATCATTGAAATGACATTTCGTATGCCATAAGCTAAACATAGTATTATCGCGCGCTTATTCTACGTCGCGTAAATGTAAAATACCTCAATGCAAACTAGTTGAGAGTGGGCGTTGTGGCATGAGACTAAAAAACATCACGTTAGAGGGAACAAAAACAATGAAGAAAATGATCTTAGTGCTTTGTGCCATGGCGAGTGTAATGACTAATGCAGAGACAAGCAAAAACGTCTATTTTGGAGACACCCACCTGCATAGCTCTTATTCCTTTGACGCATTTTTAAATAATAATCACAGTGCGGATCCAGATACAGCCTATCGTTGGGCTAAGGGTCAGCCGGTGATACACCCATACAATCGTGCTCGAGTACAGATTGAGACACCGCTGGATTTTTTAGTGGTTTCAGATCATGCAGAGATGTTAGGTGTTATGCGAGCCGTCCGCGAAGACACAATAATAAAAGAAGACCTTGGCTGGATTGGAAATATCAAAAGATGGTATGCGTTTAGGCTGATGAACGACGCTATTGATACTGATAGAGGATTACAGTTTTTTGGACAATTCTTACCCAAGGTTGCCGCGGATAATGATCATAGCGACCCAGTTCAAAATGCCAGTAATAACATTTCAGATGTGAATATTTTTGGTGACACGACACAAACATCACAAATGGCTTGGGATGATATTATTGAGAGTGCAGAACGCCACAATGACCCGGGTACTTTTACCAGTTTACTGGGTTGGGAATGGAGTTCTATTCCTATGGGAGCCAATTTACATCGCATTGTTATAACCCCAGATGGTGCCGATAAAGCTAAGCAGTTTTTACCTTATGGGTCAGATAAAAGTCAGTATCCAGAGGATCTCTGGCAATGGTTAGAGGAAACCCAGCAACGCACGGGAACGCGATTTATGGCGATTCCGCATAACTCGAATATCTCTAAAGGCTATATGTTTGACGATACTAGCTTGCGAGGAGATCCTATTAGTGCTGATTATGCTCGTCGTAGAATCAAGTGGGAGCCCATTGTCGAAGTCACTCAGATTAAAGGAGACAGTGAAACGCGAAGCGATTTTTCTCCGGAGGATGAATTCGCAGATTTTGAGAACTACGATCACTATATCCAGCAGGGAAAATCCAAATATAAGGGCTCTGCCGCAGATTATATTCGACCGGCATTAAAAAAAGGGCTAGCGATTGAGCAAGATATCGGCGTCAATCCCTACAAATTCGGACTAATTGGGTCCACGGATGCTCACTCTGGCCTGTCCTCTGCCGAAGAAGACAACTTTTGGGGGAAAATGGCTAAAGACTCAACGCCTGAAACGAAAGAACGCTTTGGAAGTATCAGCTCTTCTAACGGTTGGAATATGTCTGCGTCTGGTTTGGCTGCCGTCTGGGCTAAAGAGAATACGCGTGAGGCAATCTATGCCGCCTTTAAGCGTAAAGAAGTATATGCCACCTCAGGTCCTCGATTACGCGTTCAAATGTTTGCCGGATGGGATTTTCCTGAAGGTGCCGAGACTAGTGACAGCTTCGCTCTTATGGGCAGTCAGTACGGTGTCCCCATGGGTGGTGATTTAGTGGCTAATGATAACGACGGCAAAGCGCCGGTGTTTTTGTTACGAGCTGTAAAGGATCCTGTGGGAGCCAATTTAGACCGCTTACAAGTAGTTAAAGGTTGGGTTGACAATGCGGGTGAGCAGCAAGAGAGAGTTTACAACGTAGCTTGGTCGGATGATCGGAACTTAGATGCGAGCGGAAATCTTACGGCTGTCGGCAATACGGTAGAACTAAGTTCTGGCCGCTACACCAATACGATTGGTCAATCGGAATTCTCTCTGAAGTGGACGGACCCAGATTTTAGTGCACAGCAATCAGCATTTTATTATGTCCGAGTGTTACAAATCCCGACACCGAGGAATGGACTATTGGACAGTTTGGCACTGCAATTAGATGAGCCTCCAAGAGGACCAAAAACGATTCAAGAGCGCGCCTACTCCTCGCCTATTTGGTACACACCCTAAAAATGGACTCACTTATGCTGTTGATTAAATAGTGTCATCGATGAAATTATCTTACGGTGGTTTAGTTAGAGAGCCTTTAATACAGTTTGTGGTCATCGGCCTTATATTGTTTGGTGGCGAGCGGCTGTTGAATACCGATGATTATGCAGACAGCCACTATAAAATTTTGGTTGATGACGAAGTGTTGACTCAATTTCTGCAGCAACGAGCGAAGCAATATAAACCCGAGCAAGCCATTCAGGTATTAGCTGCAATGGACAGCGGTGAGCTGGCGTTGCTCACTGATGACTATGTTCGAGGGGAGGTACTTTATCGAGAGGCCCTCGCATTAGATTTAGATCGGGATGATCCTATTATTCGTCGTCGACTTATGCAGAAGATGGACTACCTAGCTCAGGGTTTTTATGACGAAATAGAGCCTCTCACAGAAGATCACTTAACAGCTTTTTACGAGGTAAATAGGGAAGACTACAGGAAGCCTGCTAGCGCGACCTTCACGCATATTTTTATCTCCAGTGAAAAACATGGTTCTGAGGAGAGTAAAGTTCATGCTGAGAGTTTACTTACAGCAATTAATCAGACTCGAGTACCTTTTGAAAAAGCCGGACGGCATGGCGAGCGGTTTTTATATAACCGAAATTACGTCAACAGAGACAGTCAAGAAATAGCCAGTCATTTTGGACGGTCATTTGAGCAACAATTATTCGCTTTAAATCCAGTCCTGTCAGATACTGAGGCGCAGTGGCAGGGTCCATTGCTGTCAAATTATGGATGGCATTTGGTGCTGTTGACCAAAAATATTGAGTCTTTTGTGCCTACGCTCATAGAAATCAGCGGCATTGTCTTGGCGGATGCGCAGCGGCAGCAGCAGGATGAACTTAAGCGCGTGGCAGTTGATGCGCTTCGTGCCAAATATACAGTTACCAAAAGAGCGTATAAAAATTGATCAGAACGACGCTAGTCTTTTTGTATCTTTTTATGTTGATGTCACAGGTTTCGGCGGATGAAGCTAGGCCGGTCTATGTTGAAATTGAACAGGTCTCTACCTTTAAATATTCGGTTAGGTGGAAGATTCCTCCAGTCATGGCCGAGGGAGAGGAACCGCGAATTAGTTTAGAGCACGCCAGTTGTAATCTGGCAATGGATAAGTCTCCTGCTGGTCTGCTGGGGCGTGCATTGTATGAGTGCAGTGAGACTGATTTAAAATTCGATATAAGATTGATTTATCCTGTGGGTAATCCCGCATTAACATCTCTGGTTGTGTTTAATCGTTTATTCTCCGATCCTCAGCAAATATTTTCTGGACCTGAAGTCACTACTATTACATTGGGAGCCCTCGATGAGCCGCTGGATGTTAGCAAGCAATATCTTTCTGCCGGTATAGAACATATCTTGGTTGGATCAGACCATCTTTTATTCATTGTGTGCTTAATTGTGATTGCCCGAAGTTTCAGACGGTTAGTGCTTACGGTGACGGGGTTTACTGTAGCGCATTCGATCACCTTGAGTCTGGCGACCTTAAATATTGTGCAGGTCAGGACTGAGTTGGTCGAGTTACTTATTGCTCTGAGTATTCTTTTGCTGGCTGTTGAGATTATTAAGCATTACCGGATTAAAGATTACACCAGTTTTACATGGCGTTATCCTATAACAGTGTCTTCTGTCTTTGGTTTACTTCATGGATTTGGATTTGCGGTGGTGCTGCAAGAGTTGGGGCTACCGCAGTCAATGAAAATTCAGGCACTGTTATTTTTTAATATTGGTGTCGAAATTGGCCAGCTACTATTTATTGCCGCTGTTATGGTCGTTTCCTTGTTGGCAATAAAACTGATTCCCGCTGTCGACAGGAGTCAGGTGATGATCACTCAATTATCTATCTATGTTATCGGTAGTTGTAGTGCTTACTGGCTTTTCGAGCGGACTATATTGCTGCTCTAAACCGAGCGAGGAACGCTTAAATACTTGCGCTCATTTAAGGTGCCCCAAGTGCTTGGCGATAACTTTTAGGGATGGTTTGAATAATTTGGGTGTGCAAGCAATAATGTGGCCAGTGTCCAAAAAGGACTCTCCGCCTTGAAAATCACTGACCATTCCGCCAGCTTCTCTAACAATAAGAGCACCAGCTGCTATATCCCAGGGTTTTAAATGCATTTCCCAGAATACATCCATTCGCCCTGCAGCCACATAGGCTAAATCAAGAGAGGCTACCCCTAGGCGCCTAATGCCAGAGGAGTTGTCAGCAAATTCATGCATGCATGCTAGATAATTTTTCATCTCACTAAAGGATGGATCACTAAAAGGGATTCCGGTTGCATAGAGAGCGCCTGCTTCCTCGCGGCGGCCTGATACTCGAATTCGGCGGCCATTGAGTCTAGCGCCGCCACCGCGGCTAGCAGTAAATTCTTCGCGTTTGAAGGGCTCTAGAATGACGGCATGCTCAAGACGTCCCTTTACCCGGCAGGCGATCGAGATCGCCACATGGGGTATGCCTCGCACAAAATTAGTGGTGCCATCTAAGGGGTCGATTATCCATTGAAAATCGCTACTATTGTTGCCGGTAGAGCCGCCTTCTTCGCCAAGAAAACTATGATCTGGGTAGGCTTTTTTAAGTTGCTCAATAATCATTTCTTCAGAGCGTCGATCAACTTCAGTGACAAAGTCGTGACGACCTTTTTCATCGACTTTGACTAACTCTAAGTTGTCGGCAGCTTTTACTATCATTTCGCCGGCCTGACGGGCAGCGCGGAGTGCGATATTGACCATCGGTTGCATAAGAGTTTTCCAAGTGATGTTTAGACGGCGCGCATTGTACCAGAGAACCTTGATTCTGATACACTCGCCACCCAATTTTTAACTGATCAATAAAAGAGTGTTAAAACACACTTAAGAGGTAGTTTGTGTCAACTGAAGAACGGCAATCTAAAATTCGCATGGTTTTGGTCAATACCACACATCCCGGTAACATTGGTGGTGCGGCTAGGGCGATTAAAAATATGGGACTAACAGAACTCTATTTGGTCCAGCCGCGGGAGTATCCTGCGCCACGAGCTGTGTGGCGTGCGGCGGGAGCGCGTGACATATTAACCAACGTTAAGGTTGTAGAATCTTTAGATGAAGCGATTGCAGGCTGCGGCCTGGTCGTGGGAACCAGTGCTAGAGAGCGGAGAATTCCGTGGCCTTTAATTAATCCTCGAGAATGCGGAGAAAAAATCTGGAGTGAAGCGGCGAGTCATGATGTTGCACTGCTGTTTGGCCGCGAAGACCGAGGTTTAACCAACTCTGAGCTGCAAAAATGTCATTATCATGTGCATATTCCTTCTAATCCAGACTACAGTTCTCTCAATTTGGCAACAGCCGTCCAGGTGCTTGCCTATGAGGTACGCATGGCGAGCTTGCAGGATGAAAATGGCGTATTGCCCTCCATGGCTGAGTGGGATCAGCCGTTAGCCACCGCTGATGAGTTGGAGCTGTTCCATCATCATTTAGCGGAAACTATGGCTACATTAAAGTTTTATGATCCGGATAATCCAAAACAACTGCTCACTCGCATGCGCCGACTTTTTAATCGAACCAGAATGGATAAAATGGAAGTTTCAATGCTGCGTGGTCTGTTGACTGCAGCGGGTCGTACAAAAGATAATATTTAGTTAGCGTCGCCCATAGTAGTTGACTAAAATACTAGGGTATTAGATAATTATGATCATAATTAATCATTTTTAGCTTCTATTTTAGGGACGATAATAACAATGCGACTGACGACAAGAGGGCGCTATGCTGTGACGGCGATGTTAGAT
>Ga0209712_10000255_pt1 | contig 48715 bp, 37 predicted proteins | sample ArcOceMetagenome_FD_187443 | JGI IMG/M metagenome (GOLD analysis project Ga0209712, IMG submission 187443) | Marine eukaryotic phytoplankton communities from Arctic Ocean - Arctic Ocean - Greenland ARC118M Metagenome (SPAdes) (version 2) | ecosystem: Environmental > Aquatic > Marine > Oceanic...
GCCCTGGCGCAGGGCGTCGATCTGGTCCTGTCGTTGGGTGAGGGTGGTGCGGTTACGCAGCGGCTGGTGCACCCAGCGCTTGAGCAGGCGCGCGCCCATGGCGGTTTGGGTGCTGTCCAGCACCCAGGCCAGGGTGTGCTGTTCCTGGCCATCCAGGGTTTCGGTTAGCTCCAGGTTGCGGCGGGTGGCGGCATCCATGGCCACCGCGTCGTCAAAGCTTTCCACCGCCAGGCCGGTAATGTGCGGTAACTCACCGCGCTGGGTTTCCTTGGCATATCCCAGCAGGGCGCCGGCAGCGGCCACCGCCACGGCGGTTGGTTCACCGAAGCCGGCCAGATCCTGTACCTGAAATTGCTGACACAACTGGCGGCGGGCGGCGTCTTCGTCAAACTCCCAGCCGGGGCGTTTGCGGGTGCCCGGGCGCTCGGCCCAGCGGCCCGGCAGACCGTGTTCCTCGCTGAGCAGAAGCTCCGCCGGTGACCAGCGCTCCAACAGAGCCTGCAGTTGTTCAGTACCTTCTACCTGAGTCGCGACGAAGCGCCCTGCAGCCAAATCCAGGCTGGCGCAGCCGTACTGATTATTGTGATCAAACACCGCGCACAGCAGATTGTCGCGGCGCTCTTCCAGCAGCGCCTCGTCACTCACCGTGCCGGGGGTAACAATACGCACCACCTTGCGTTCCACCGGCCCCTTGGCCAGAGCGGGGTCGCCGATCTGCTCGGCAATCGCCACCGATTCGCCCAGCTTCACCAGCCTGGCCAGGTAGTTCTCTGCCGCATGATAAGGAATCCCCGCCATGGGAATCGGCTTGCCGGCACTCTGACCCCGTTGGGTCAGGGTAATGTCCAGCAACCGCGCCGCCTTCTGTGCATCACCAAAGAACAACTCGTAGAAATCGCCCATGCGGTAGAACACCAGCTGATCCGGGTGCTCGGCCTTGATACCGAGGTATTGCTGCATCATAGGTGTGTGTTGAGATAAATCGATACTTGTCATGTCTGCGTTTCAGCCTGTTTTTTCTTTTATATCGCTTTTTAATCAATTGGTTAGCGATATATGTGATTTCCGGGTGCGTCCACGGGGGTCCATGGAAATCCACCGCAATCCACAAAATTAGTATAGGTTTTAGTATAGGTTTTTGGTTTTTCCTTCGAAAAGGTGATTTTGAAGGTGGTATACTGCCAAAAACCTATACCAAATCCTCTGCAGGCCAGACGGGGCCTGCGATGCGGGGATTTGCTTGAAAGCGTTAGTGTTGGTGGATCAAAGCGATGGAGCATAACAAACAAGGCAGCAAGCAACTATCGGTCCGTGCCATTGAGGCAATGCGGCCCGGGGATAAGGTCAAAACCGACGGGGCTGAGAACGCCGGGTTGCGGGTTACCTGTGGCTCCTCCGGCCTGAAAACTTTTACGTATCGCTACCGGAGCCCGGAGACCGGCAAGCTGGTTCAGATCAAGATTGGCAACTTTCCTGGGGTGAAGCTTGCAGAGGCCCGTCTTGAGGTCTCCAGGATGAAGGAGCTGAGAGCTAAGGGGATTTGTCCCAAAGCTGAGCGTGATCGTCAGCTCCAGGCAGAGAAGGAGGTCAAGGCTGCACAGGCGGAGGCTGAGGCCGTTGCTGCATACACTGTGACAGATCTGGTTGAGCAGTATCTGACAGAGGTGATTGAGGACCGTACGGTGACTGATCCCAGAACCGGGGAGAAGAGACGGGTTCCTGGTGCGAGGAAGCCAAAGGGGCAGTGGGAGGTGCGCCGCACGTTGCACAACGATGTTGTCAGGGTGCTCGGGGAGCGACCAGCGGCGGAGGTGAAGCGCAAGGATGTGGTCGACCTGATCAAGGAGATCCTGGATCGGGGGGCCAGGGTCCAGGCTGGAAATGTGCTCAGGGAGTTTGTTGCTGCCTATGAGTACGCGATTGGGTTGGAGCGCTTGCCTGACGACTTCCCCAACCCTGCATGGTTGGCCAAGGCGAGTTTGAAGACGGCACGAGTCCGCATGAGCCCGAATAAGGGTAAACGGGTGCTTTCCGATAAAGAGCTGGCCGCTGTCCTGGCCTGGTTGCCGGGGTCGGGCTACTCCCCAACGCAGAAGAACGTAATGAGATTTGCTCTCTGGACGGGCTGCAGGACGGGGGAGGTGTGCAATGCTGAATGGAAAGATGTGGATCTTGAGGCGGGAACCTGGCACCTGAGGGATTCAAAGAACGGTGCAGAGCGCTATGTGCAGCTTTCCAGGCAGGCTGCGGAGTTTCTGGGGCATTTGAAGCTAAGTACGGATAAGTACCTGTTTCCATCAACCCGTACCAGGAAGCCGATCCAGCAAAAGTCGCTAACGGAGACCAAATGGCACCTAAAGAACCCGGAAAAGGTCAAATATGGTCGGAGCTATACGGCTGCTCAGCTCTGGCTCGACTCCATTCCTGACTGGTCGCCCCATGATCTGCGCCGTACGGTTCGGACAGGCTTGGCGCGTATGGGGTGCCCCAGCGAGGTGGCTGAGGCCGTCCTGGGTCATTCTAGGAAGGGGATTGAGGGCACCTATGACCTGCACGGCTATGAAGCTGAGTGCCGGCAGTGGTTGCAGAGGTGGGCGGATCATCTGGATGATTTGAAGGCTAGGAAGGCTTGATGTGTCAGATTTGGTTTGAACTAATACAAATGACTCAGTATAGCTCGCCGCTCCTCTTCCTCAAGGTAACTTTGGTGCCAGCAGATTTTGACTGTGCTGCCTCTAGGGATTCCGGACTTTCTTTGCTGCTCGGGAGGGTATTAGGGGGGTTGGACTCCATGCCATTTTCCTTGTTCTTGCCCTCCTTCTCTTGTGCTGAGGTGAGCTCGGCAATGGTCATTCTAAGCGATTGAATTTCATCGTTTTTATTTGATATTGCCTCCTTTAGTGACGTGATTTCTCTCGTGATTGCAGAGTGAGTGGGGAACCAGTCTAAGGGGGATTGTTTATCAGCAAGTAAGCGTTCAGCTTGTCGAGTTGCCTCTTTGATGGCTGCTTTCTTGTCCGTTTCCGTTTGAAGTCCTTCTTCGATGAGCTTCTCCAGCGTGGCTTTTTGCGTTTCCCCCCTGGCTTTGGCCAGCTTCTTGAGCGACTCCCGAGTATGCCTGCTCACGTTGGCTGCGAGGTTGATAGTTTTGTTTTTTTGACTGGATTTAAAAACCCTCCAGTTCTGCTTCAGCTTGCGGATCGCCTCTGCGCGGTCAGCGCCTTTCGGAAGAGCCTCCTCTAGATCTGAGATGAGTGCATCAATTGTGTCTTGGCCTGTATGGGTTAATCGGCGTAAACCTGCGTGACGTAATTTCTGATCGAGCCAGTCCTGCCTTGCTTTCTCTCCCTTAATCCATTCCTCGATAGTCTGTGGTTGTCTGCCCATGGTTCCTCCAAGCGCCCATGCTAAATCTTCCCATTAGTTTATATGCTAACATTTACGTTATCTATAGCGTTATATATCACGTTAAAAGTAACGAAAATAATAATACCCAGTGGTATAATGGGGCAAAAGGGGGCGGTATGTGGCCATTAAGACTGTTGATTTACAGAAAAGACGATCCTGCGGAGGAGACACTGAAGGGCATATCAGGTGTGTCTCGCTTGTTTTTGTACTGCTTCGTTTGTCAGTTTGATAATGATACCGCCTCGTGCTCCTTTGAGGAATACGCAGAGCTATTCCGGCTAAACCGCAAGCACGTTGGTCGGGCTGTGCAAGAGCTGGGAGCTTCCGGGGTCGTGGTGATATCGAAGGAGCATGGGGTTGATCGTCGTCCTAAGAGGCTGATTCAGGTGGATGATGATTTTGCGGAAGCGCTGAAGGGGTCGTTCAAGAATTGCCCTGTCGAGGTGGAAGAAACTCTGATTCGTAAAGTGGCATTTGGGGACCTTTGCCAAGAAAAGGAGGGGAGGCTAACCCCATTAAATCGATTGTTCTTGTCCGTCCTTTTGTCGCATTCATCAAAAGTTGGCAGGGTTGTTGATTTGGGACAGGCGTCACTGTCTAAGCTCACGGGCTTTTCTGTTGACCAGAGAAGGTCACAGGTCAGTAGGCTGGCTGATTTGGGTTTCCTTAGAGCTTTGGTTCCTGGTGTGACGGGGCGTTATCTATTTGGTCCTGCCAAGAGCCAATATTTCTTGAATATGGGGCACCCAGCGTTTGGTGAGCATAGTAGGTCTGAGACTCTGCTGGTAGGCAGAGGCTTCGCTGGGGATGAGGATTGGTTAGGTGGGCAGGCAGAAGCGCTGTTCAAGGGAGCGAGGGAAGTTAACCAGTTGGTACCTGGCCTTGTGAAGGAAGAGAGGGGTTCCGATGTCGCTCTCAGAAAAGTAGTTCGGTTCGAGAGGAAGTGGGGCCTCAAGAGGGATAGCTTGGAACAGGGAGGCGCAGGCTATCAGCAAATATCTGGCCTGACGGCGCTTTTCAAGGATTTACCTGCTGAGAGATATATTTCATACCTTCAGATGAAAATAAATGAGTATGCCAGCGAGTTGCTTTCCGAGCTTCAGGATCAGGATGGGTTGCAACTTCTGGAGGTGGCGATACTGGCCAAAATTGGTGAAGAGCTTGTCGTTGGTAATGAGCCAGGTGCCAAAGCACTCAAAGCGGCGATCCTAACAGCTGCAAAAAGCCAGGCGGTAAGGGCAAGGCTGTTGCTGGATGGTGTGAAGAAAGAGTTGGGTTTTGCTGAGGGCGCAGAGAGGGGAGACGATACAGAGTTTGTGATTCTTCCCATCTTGGAGTCTCACCCTGCATCAGGAAAAATACTGACCCTGTGCGTGTCTTCCAGCGGCCCAAGTCCACTTACCGAGAGCCCGTACTGGAATGTTGATCTTACCATGGGGCGGGGCAGAGAGTATTGCATTTCCCGAGCTGAGTCGCAGCCAGATAGCTCGTTTCTTGAGGAGGGTATGCAGGTGGTTTGCGGTTTGAAGGCCAAAGCAAAGCGGTACCCCGAACGTGCGAGCAACGCAGATGCAACAATAACCTAACTAGGGAGTGGATTCGGGGCTGGGTCTTAGGTCGGTAGTGGCCTCGACCGCTTTTTCTGTCCCGGTAATAGTATTACACGAAAGCCTTTAAGAGGGTTCTCTACCCTCTGATTGATATCAAATACTAGTAAGAGAAGAATACCAGTAAGTGATTGATAGATAAGCTCAATATAATTATGTCTGGTTAAGAAATACACACCAGCTAATTCCTATGGATTCATTACATTCAAGGAGTTAGCAATGAAACGTCGTCACCCAGACAATACCCACCTTACTTACCATCACTCAGGCCCCTGGAACGGATATGACGTTCAGCTACAGAGGGGGCCGTTGTTTATTCCATATCTGGAGCGTATCCACCAGACCATGGAGCAAGCCATCCATAGGCAGGCAAGTACTATGGCGGTGAGGATCGATCTGTATCTACCTGAAAACGGGTATGTACGTTCTGGCGATTGGTTTGGTCTCTTCATTCGGTCCCTAAAAGAACAGGTGGATGTAGATCTGTCTAGACGTGAACGCAAGGGTCGGTGGGTGCCTGACTGGAAACTTGACTACACCGCCGTCGAGGAGAAGGTGGGAGATCAGCAGGTGCATTATCACGCCTGCTTATTTCTGAATGGTGAGATCTATCGTGGGCTAGGAGAGTTTCCTGTGGGGAGGGGCTTCGATCCGGATGTGCTGGGAGATCCACGGGCTGAGCGGGCAGATAGCCTTGCTAAGAAGATTGTCATGGCTTGGGCCAGGGCATTGGGAATGACCATGAGAGAAGCGGTTGGACTGGTGCATTTTCCTGAAGGTGGGCTGTACCGGTTGAGACGTAGTAGCCCGGGATTCGAAGCGACTGAAGCAGGGCTGTTTAATCGACTTAGCTATCTGGCAAAGGCACAGAGCAAGAGGTTTGGTAGAGGAGGACGAAATATTCGGTACAGCCAGGCCGGTTAGCGTGAGAGACGATCTGGCCGTTTTTTACAGCCATGGCTCATCTCATGAGCAGAAGGAGAAATCTCATGAGAATCATGCGTTTGAAAGAAGTCATGGAAACCACGGGCCTGGGCCGATCCTCCATCTACAAGTACGCCCAAGAGGGCTCATTCCCGAAGCCGGTAAGCCTGGGAGGGCGTTCATCGGGCTGGGTGCTGGACGAGGTGGAAGAGTGGGTGATCGAGCAGATTGCCAGGCGGGATGAGAGGCTTTGAGAGAGGCAGGAGAGAAGGGGCTATCGATGGAGGCTGTTTCTACTGGCTATTCTCGGAGGGTCGCCTATCAATAAAAGAAAAAAGGCCTGCGCGTCCACGCAATTCTACTGCGCAGGCCTTTTGTACTAGAAAACGGCCTTTTTCAGGAAGGGAGTGTTATTGAAACTCCCATGTCCATGTGCCGTTATCATCAGTGACAGACACCTCGATGATATTACAGCCAGGCTCTGCTTTCGCTGTTAGTTTTTGCCCAAACTTGGCAGATGCTGGAAACAAACTGACACCTTCATGAAAGGTTTCGGTGGCGGGGTTATACACCATATTTATATCCAGTTTGCCCAGATCAACCATCTTTGTCTCTTTCTGTGTGAGTTTGCGACCGGCTTTGAAAGATCCATGTCCGCAATTGCCGCGGTTGAATACAACGTCATGCACGGTCACTTCGTCTTCCTTGGCAGTGAGATAGACGGTGCGTCCGTTTAGTCTGATATCCACCGAGGGGTGAGCTGAACCCGAAGAAACACTGTTGTCGTATATTGCAGGGTCCACATAGTTGCCATCGTCATCAATGGTCGCCATCTCAAACCCTTCGAACTGCACAAAATCAATGTGGTTCTTGAGTTCCTGCAGCATTTCCTCGGCATTCATGCCGTCCAGCTTGGCAAAATCTGGCTCTATGACATTTCCGTCATGGTCCACATAGCCTCTCAGATAAACATCCCAGAGCTCAAAAAGGAGCTGCGTGTCAGTTTCAGGAGGTGCGTTATTGGCGAGCTCAATAAAGCTATCAACGTGGTTGTTGGCGTCGAATGTGGCTTCGCCGCAGCCCGATAGCGTGGAAATGGCCATGATAAACAGGCCCAGTCTGGCTAGTTTGTACATTTGATTACCTTCTTCGTGTTATAGGTTGAAAGGCCCTGGACCCGTTTAGGGTTGGGCCTGTTGAGGGGTTACCGACGGCAAGCCATGGCCGTTTCTGCGACACTGGTGTAGAAACGGTTAATGTCACCTTTGCCTTTGCTGAATCCTTCCAGCTCTTGAGGTGAATATTGCTGGGCGAGTTTGTCGTAAGCGCATGTACACATGTCTTCTGGGGCATTTTGCGTGCACCCAAGCATGAACTCGTCTCTTGCCTGGTTTGGCGGACTGTCGGAGCAGGCGGGCAGTAAGGTGGCGCTTGAGAGGAAAGCCAACGGCAGCAAGGCGCTTATCCTGCGTCTGGGGTTATAAAACAAGGCCTGCCCCAAGGCTGTTCCCAGGAATACCCCGATGGATTGAGGCCCAATCATCCAGAAAAGCTTTGTCTTGAGGAGTGCTCCGAAGCCGCCGCTGGTGAACATCATGTCGGGCTTGGCAAAGCGTCTGATGGCGTCACCCAGCATGGCTCCCGTTATGCCACCGATCAGCCCTGTAATAGTGGCCAGGAGTTTTAGGCCCATGCCAGCAGCAATCTCAGGTGTTCGGTTGTTGCTGAGTAGAACGAATACGATGACTAGCGAGACGATCCCCCATCCAATGGCGGCTTTATATATGCTGCTGGTTCCTCCAGGTTCTTCCGAATGGTTGTGCCCTTCAAAGTTTTCCACTGTCTTTCTCCTTATTGGGTTTGATCTTCCTGGGGAGCGATTAAGGCAAATCTCCCCATTTGCCTTAGGTAGCCAACACCTAAAGAGGCATGGCAGGCTGGTTTGTAGGTTCTTATGAGTTTCACAAAGGTATGAATAACCTTTATACAGGTCAAAGTGTCTTGTATGGTGCGTGGATGGTCAACCCCTGAGTAGCCACTCTCTCCGGTGTACATCGGAGGGTCATGCGAGTGGATATCCAGAAGGCTTTTGGTAAAGCGGTTAAGCTGCGTCGGACGGAATTGGATTTAAGCCAAGAGGAGCTGGCAGATGCGTCCACGTTGGCACGCTCTTTCGTTTCCGGGGTTGAGCGTGGTGAATCCAATGCTTCTACAGCGTCTGTCTGGAAACTTGCCCAAGCGCTCAAGTGCATGCCGTCGGATTTATGGTTGTCAGCGGAAAGGATTTACCTGGCCGCTCGGTAGACAGGTAAGACCCCTAATCCCACTTTATTGCTTGGCTAATCTGGATCTCAGATTAGAGGGATCAACTGCATTGCCAGACACTGCGAGTTTCTCCTCTGGGATGAACTCCTCCACTACCTGCAGCCCCTCATCCTCTGCATACTCGAACTGGGCATTCATTAGGCCCGCCTGAGCGACCTTATCCAGCTCTGCCTGACTAAGTCCCAGAGTCTCACGTCCCCTCGCTTCTTCCCTGGCATGGGTGACGGCCTCCTTCATGTCCTGATTCGCTCTCAGTGTCAGATCCACGTAGTAGATCGGTGCACGGTGACTCTGGGTGGTGCTCTTGCCGCGCAGCTTGAGCTCCAGCGGTAGGGTGGCCAGGTTGCCGCCGCTGATGGCGTGGAAGTAGCGCAGTCGTGCTGCCAGAGTGCGGATGCTGTTGTAGCCGGTGGTCCGGAACACAAAACAGCCTAATTCATCGTCATTCCCGATACGGACATACAGGCGGCCATAGGGCTTGCACAGCCCGTGGCTGCCGTAGTCGCACAGATCCGGTGACGGGCAGTCCAGAGAAGACAGGCCATTCTCGGTATGCCGCCGGCATGTCTCCCCGTTGCCTGCACACAGCGGCCTGCCGCTCTTTCGCTCGAAGAAGGTGTACTCGGCCCGCAGGTTCAGATCCGGGTCATTGAAGGGCAGGGTAATCGGGATACTGCGCAGCTTCTTACCCGGTACCTCCTGGCGTAGCGCTTCATCCAGCGGGTGGGGCAGCCATCCATCCCGGGTCTGGATCTGGGTGGTAATGGTGAATTGGTCGTCTTTCTCCGGCAGACGCTTGCCGTTCTTCTCCACCATACGACCGATGCTGATGCGGCCAATCACGGGTGGGGTAATCGCGAGTCCTTTAATCATGGGATTCTCCTGATGGATAACAGGCATAGACACAGCCGGGCCAGCCCCGGCTGTTATGCCGTGAGTCGTAGAGGTTTAAGCATTTGGGCGAACCAGGAAGCGGCGGCTCCCGGCCTTGTGCTTGGGGTACTGCTTGAGCAGATCAGGTTGATCCTGCAGCAGGGCTTTCGTGTCCAGGCTGGTGGAGTCGTTGCTGCGCTTCCAGGTCACAGAGCCCTCGGTAAAGGTGGCCTTGCTGGCCAGACCCATGGTCTGCTGGATGCGTTGCTTGAGGGTGGATTCCCGGTCGTTCAATCGGCCCAAGGTGTCACGCAGATCCAGCAGCTCATTGAAGTCGCCTTCCATGGCCGGGTTATCCGTGAGATCCACGGTTTCCCCTTTGTCCTGGGGGTAGAGGGCTTGCAGGGCGTTCCCGGCTGAGTTGGAGCCATCCGGGTCCGGTGGGGTGTTCGCTTCCACCAGCTGCCAGAACTCCCGCTCCAGCTCGTACAGGTGAGCGATCAACGCCTCATCCCGCTTGATGCGATGAATCTGCAGCTCCTGCCCGCAGATCAACACGGCCACGTCCGCAGCCTGCTTGCCGGTGACGGCCAGCTGGTGCTGCACCTGACACTGGATGTACTCGGGAACCCCATCCGCCCAGAGCTTGGCACCGTACTGGCCGGTGGTCTTGCACTCCAGGATCTGCACGTCATCGTTACCCGCCACGGCGTAATCCAGATTGGCGAGCATCCAGGGCTTGTCCTCATCCGGGTGCTGCAGCACGGCATTCACACGCCGAACCTTATTGCCGGTGATTTTGGCGTAAGCCTCGGCCACCTTCGGCTCCAGCAGGGTGCCCCAGTACAGGGGCGATTGAATGTCATCGGGATCAGGGGCGGATAAAAGACCATCCCGCCCGGTCTTGATTATCCACAGCTCCAGCGGCGATTGGTACGGGCTGATGCCGACGGCGGCAGCCGCATCACTGGCGCCAATGCCTTGCTTGCGGATCTTCAGCCAGTCCTCCCGGCTCATCTGCTTGGTAGAGACCAGGCGCAGTGCTGGGCGCTGGGTGGGAGTCGTGCTTTTCGGTTGTGCCATGAGTGTTCTCCTGACAAAGAAAAGCCCCGGCACTATGGCCGGGGCTAGAAGTAAGGGAAGGAGATGGAGCGTGATTGATGTCTAAATGACATCATGCGGCGCGACCTGACGACGAGGATGGCTCATCGCCTATCTCGAAGAAGTCATTCACCAACGCTTCGATATAGTGCTCAGCCTGCTTGTCGCTGGGGAGATGGCCGGTAGTGAGCAGTTGCTCACCCAGCCATTCGCCCAGTTCGCTGACCACTTCATACTCGAAGATGCCAGGGCGGCCACGGGGCTCGAACCAGATGTGGGAGACGGTCTGCCATAGTGGGTCCAGGTATTCACACGAGGCGATGATCAGCTCGATGCAGCCACTGTCCCAGGTCTCCAGGATGCGGCGACTGCGTCCCGGATCGCCGGGGTGGCACATCAAGCCTTCATGCAGGAACGCGCCCCACACTGCTGCCAATTCAGCAGGCATAGGGCGACAGTCCCATACCGCCAACAGGCGGTAGAGCCATTTCAGATTCATGGTGTTCTCCAGGTTTCTTTTAAGCGGGAATAGAGATAGGGGAGAAAGATCAGACCAGTATCAGGCGACCAGTAGGGAGGTTTGCTCCAGGGCGCGTTGCTTTATCTGGGCACCCTTGCCGAACCAGGCCGAGTCCAGCCGGTTGTCGGTGCTGCGGGCACGGCGCTCATGGTCAACGAACTCGGTGACCGCATTGAGCAGGCCATAGGCCGTGTTCTTTGCGGATGTCAGATCCGACCCGCGACCGGCACCCTCATACAGAGCCATGGCTTTCTTCATGGCCTGCTCGTTGGCCTTCACCGGCATGCCCGGTGGCTGATAGGCGGTATCGGTGAAGATGGTCTGTATGACCTTCTCGGCCGTCTTGAGGGTAATGCGGCGCTCGCTGAGGGCCTTCAGGCGATACATGAAGTCATCCCAGGCAGAGACAGAAATCCCCAGTTGCTTCTTCACAGACTGCGGATCGAAGGTGGTGTTGTGGCGTACCTTCACCGCATGGGTATTGCCATTCAGCGCCACCGCGAGGGTGTTATTGCAGACGACTCGGATACTGGTGAACTGCGCCGTGGTCGCCAGGGTGCCGTCACAGGCCGTGGCCAAGAGCACATAGCCGTTGGTTTGGTCATTCCCTGCCAATGTGCCGGACTGCCCGGTACGCGCCAGAGCCCACAGTTTGCGGCCACCTTTCAATACGCCAGCGGTCTCCAGCTCGAAGCCAGACTGCTCGGTTAGATCCCGGTAGAACTCCAGTACCTGACGGGGCTGAACCACCTTGAAGCGGTTGCTCACTACCGACAGAGGCTCTTGATTGTCAGAACGGAACAACACCTTCTGATCCGGAAAGGAAGAGATCTGCCCGAGAGCACCTGCTTCGCTACTGATAAAGCGCACCGGGGTCTCACGGATCTCCCAGTCCATACCCGCTTCGCGCATCCAGACTTCCAGCGGTTGTTGGGTGGCCAGCTGGTTGCCCAGTCCGTGCCAGGGGGTACGGCCGACGTAGGCCATGTTTTCGACAAGATGTGCCATGGTGAATCTCCTAATAATTAAGAAATGCTCAAAGGGCGGGGTTAGAGCCAGCCGCGCTCGGCGAGACTGACGTAGCCGGAACGGGACACCACAAAATGATCCAGTACCCGAACATCAATCAGCGCGAGGGCATCCGTGAGGCGTTTGGTGATTTGCCGGTCGGCAGTGGAGGGCTCACTGCAACCGGAAGGGTGGTTATGGGCGAAGATGATGGCTGCGGCATTGCAGTCCAGAGCACGTTGCACCACCACGCGGGGGTAAACAGCGGAGCTATCAATGGTGCCGTTGAACAAGGTCTCGAAACTGAGCACCTTGTGCTTGTTGTTGAGGAAGATGGCCGAGAAGACTTCGTTTTTCTCCTGTGCCAGAGCCAGTTGCAGGAACTGGGCGACATCGGTAGGCGCGGTCAGGGCCTCCCGGTCGGTAAGCTCATCCATCAGGATAGTGGCCGCCGTACTGACGATCTCCTCGGGTTTCACGCAGCCCTGTACGTGGTACAGGCCCTGCTCGTTCTTTACGAAAGTGGGAATATCCATTCAGGCCTCCAAAAGGGCATAAAGAAGCCCGCACAAGGCGGGCTTCGGAGTAGTGGGTAAAGGGAAAAGGGAATTACTCGGAATCGAGACGGAAGCTGTGACCGCAGTCCAGGCATTCCAGGTTGTCGAGATAGGTCTCGTCGAGCTTGGCTCCCAATGCAGCACCGGCTTCACCGCCGGCAACGCCACCAGCCAGACCGCCGAGCACGGCACCGGCGATACCGCCGATGGCGGACCCGGCAGGGCCAAACGCCAAGCCGACAGTAGCGCCAACCCGAGCACCACTGGTCGCCATGGCAAACCCACTGGCAGCGCCGGCAGCCGTGCCAACAGTCCCGCCAACTTTGCGGCCGTTTTGCAGGGCGACAACTCGGATGGAGCGGCAGGACGGACATTGAATGATCATGAAACCTCCATGAGATGGTGCCAGGAAGGCCATTCCTTCCTGGCTTCATGGAGGTGATATGTAGTTGAAAAAATTTGGAATCGTGTTGTCCGTTTTCAACAGAATGAGATCGAAATTTTTGTAACCAATTGAAATTGATGAGTTTTACTGGGTCGTTGTTGCTGCGAGTTCGAAGGAAGGTTCCTTAGAACTCCGTGTAGGAAATTGGCTATTCCATTCTAGGTCGTTGCTATGGCAGGCTTCTCTCGACGGTGAGGGTAGGCTGGTTCAGGAGTTATAAGGAATCGAGTTATACGGAGCGTTCTAATTAATTCACTGTTAGGTGCCCCTTAATGTCGAGAATGGATTTTAAGAATGAATAGAGGATTATTATTAGGAGCTGGTTTTTCCTATGATTTAGGAATGCCTCTTTCTGTTGAGTTTACAGAAGTCTTTCTAGGTATATTCAATAAGGAAAATGTTAAATTATTAGCTGCTGCATTATCTCAAAATGATCCTTACTCAAGTGGGAGACCGATTAATAAAGAGGCTGTTTTTAATGGTTTTGATCTATTGCTTGAATATAAGAAAAACAAAGGCAATAACTACGAGGAATTCCTTCGAATAATCCAAGATAAACAGAATGAGCTTGGGTTAAGTCAGTCTGACAAAGATTCATATAATTATTTGTTTTCGGTTTTTTACGAAATTGTTCATACGATATTATCGGCTTATCAAAAGCTTTCTTATGAAACTATCTATAAAAAGAATATTAGATGGTTTTCAGGTCTTGATAACTTGCTTTCTGATAAAGAGACGTGGGTTTTTACACTAAACCATGATTTATACATGGAGTGCCTCGCGCTAGACTATGGAATACCCATAACATATGGAGATGACGAGAGTATTTCATTCCCTTTAAGTAACATTGAAATGGATAAAAAGGTTAATTTAACCTGTTCAAAAAGAAGCCGCTTAGCATCCAGTGATGCAGGATTTTTTAGGGGCGAAAGAGGAATTAATCTCGTTAAGCTACATGGTGGCCTTAGTGAATTACAGTATCAGGATAACGAAATTCTGTGCAATTTGCCCTTAAATTGTAAATCATCAAATGAGCTTATCACCAATTTCAAACAGCTGGAAAATATGGCGTATTACCATCAAGGCCAAAAGGTTCCATCGGGTAAAGATAGATGCATTACAGGCTCTGATGGTGAGTTAGATATAATTTCAAAGTCAATGCTTACTGGGGGGAGAAAATACAGTAAGACATCTAAGATAAAAAAAGGAGAAGAAAAGCTAAAAATATTTGATGAGCAGTTAATGAAGCTTGATGAGTTAACGATCATTGGTTATGGCTTCGGCGATAAGCACGTTAACTTCAGGCTTTCAAATGCGATGCTATTGAATGAAAATTTGACTATTCGTATAGTGGATCCTGTCAACTGCAAACCTCCTGAAATATTAGAGCAATTTGATTTCGACTCAAGAATACGAGGCGCATCATGTGGTGCCGCTCATTGGATGGATTATTGTGTAAGTGAAAAATGGGGTAGTGAACAGATAAATACGTTAAAAGAAAATATCAAATACCGAGATATAATAAAAAGCAAAGTTGAAGCTGCAATTATGGCTGGCGTGTTTAATTGAGAGTTCAGCACCTAACAAACGCGTCAATTAGGACGCTCGCAAGCTCGCGCCTAATACGCGGGCGTTAGATTTAGGGAAGGGGTAAGGCTTTGAATAAGAAAGATGAGTTGCGCTCTACGGCAGATGATAATTTGGCGAGGGTTGATAATCTCATTAATGTGTATGAAGTGCATTTGCTGGGGGTGGGGCGAGGAAGAAGGCCTGTGTCTTCCAGTGATGTTCTTCGTGGTGCGGTAGTTTTCCTTCATGCGGCATTAGAAGATTTTCTGCGCACTTTGGCTGAGTGGAAGCTACCTCTTTCTGGTGCCGACGTACTGAAAGAAATCCCTTTGGTCGGGACGCGGGGACGAGCGGAAAAATTCACGCTAGGTGACTTAGTCAGTCACAGAGGTAAGCACATAGGACAATTGTTCAAAGAGTCTGTGTCATCTTATTTGGATAAGTCTAATTACAACAATGTAGGAGAGCTAAAAAAGCTCCTAGAGAACTGTGGTATTGATCCAAGTAACGTGTCTAGCCACTTCAGCGAGCTGGGGAAGTTGATGGCAAGACGCCACCATATTGTGCATAGGGTTGATAGGAATGACACGCCTGGCAGAGGGCATCATCGAGCCAAGCCGATCAATCATGGTAATTTGCACCATTGGCGGTCAGTGGTAAGCGATTTTATCGATGATGTGCTGAATGAAATCTAAAAATCCAATGCACGCGACAAGCGCGTGCATTGGGGCGTTAAGCGAAGCCGGCGTCAGGAGGACAGATGACGAAGATACTAAATTATTTAAAAATTGCTATCGTATTAGTTGGTGTTCTCGTTGGTATCCAAGTTCCAGCCTTTATTGATCAATATGGGAAAAACTTAAATTCTCGGCTATCTGAATCCAGAAATAGTGTTTCTGAATTTCAAGATGATGCAGACAAATACTTTGATGGTGATCTGAATAAATTAATAGCTCATTACGAGGGTAAAAAAGACCCTGTCATCGTCTCAGGCGGAGAAAGCATAGGGGCCCTACTATCAAGAAATCAAAATTTATTAAAGGCTCAGGCTAAGTACAGTGCATCAACATATAGTGCGTATGCTCATGTATTTATTGATCCTGTTAAGGAAATAAGAGCGGATGTATGGCAAAGCTATACTTACAGTGTCGTCTTTAACCAGGCAGCAATTATAGCTGCAGTAGCCTCTGGTCTTGGTGGTTTAATGTTTTTTGAGTTAAGTATTTTTCTCCTTATTCTGGCCTCAAAAGCGCTTAACAAATCAAGCAAGCGGGACACCGTAACCGGAGCCAATTATTGAGGCGTTATGCATTAAGGTAAGTGACATATGATTTCTCCTCCAACAGACAATTTATATAAATTTCTCGCTGTACTTGGGCTTCTAATCGCTGGGTCATCAGGTGCATTTTGGTGGAATGCTTCAAGCAATTTCGATACTTTCTTTGAGTCCAATGAAGAATATATAAATATGATGTTTGAGGGAGCGGAGGCATACGGTAGGTTTGCAGCGAAAACAAATGAAGGAATAGCTATTTACAATAGCGTCCAAGGCGATGTTAGCTCTCTGTCTGAATCACAGAAAAAGGAACTTGATGCAATACTTCAAGAGTCAGAGGAGTTGAAGATAAAGACTGGCGCGCTGCTTGATACAAACCCTGCCAAACGATTCACAATCAATTCGAAACTGGAAAAGTACCAATGGGCGAGAAACATAAGCGTTCTTGGCGGCACCTTGGGTGTTCTCGTTTCAGGATTTGGATTTTATTTTTGGCATGTACGTTTGCAGCGACATATTGATCATCTGCATGCACGAGCAACGCATAGCAAGTTGCAGCCGACCGCTGACGCGTCGGCTGACTGAGGCGTTATGCAAATAGGGAGAGGGACCTTTGGGGTATTTGTTTGTATCAATAATTTTAATCGCGATTCTGGTTGCGAATGTCGCCTTTATTGCATGGTCAGTCTATGAGTTCAGACGAGATTGGCCTGTGACTTCCAATGCTTGGCGCAAGATGGAGGCTTTCGAAAAGCGTCTCCTATACATGGGTGTATCTCTCTTTGTGTTTATCCCTGCACTCAAAGATCACCCGGCAGCTGATTGGTATATAGCCAGAGTTGTAATTGAAATTCTTCCGGCCCTGGCGGGTAGCTTCCTGGTTGCGGGTGTTCTAGCTTTCATGAGACAAATGCATGAGGTCAGGCAGCAGAGCAATGCATAACCAGTCGGTCAATCGGACGCCAAAAGCGTGCCGCTTTTGGTTCCCCCCGCTGGCGCTCTGGCGCCGGTTACCTCAGCGTTATACGTAGATCAGATTATGGAAGAACTAGTAGAAATATTAAGCAATATTGATGAGCTAGAAACCTGGAAAAATTATACTCCAGAGTGCGATAAGTCTCAGGTTGCCAAGGCTTATGAGGAGGCGCAGAAGCTGTGGCTAAAGAGAATGATTTCAGGCCAAAGACTTTTTCTTCACCCCGAGGTCATTAACGATATTCAGACCCAAGGCTGGGAAGCCTCTGATCTCCAGAAAAGAATGATTTGGGCAAGCCTTATTGCCTCTGATGAGAGTCGGTCGAGCAAGAAAAGGATGTATAGAATCAAGGAATCTATCATAAACAAGCATGGTGAAGCGTGGTGGGAAGATGTGTATTCGCGCATCAAGCCAGCATATGCAGCAAAGGAAAGAATAAAGAAAATTAGTTCTGGCCCTGCAGTTTCGATATTTGTAAGTAATACTATTATTGGCGCTGAGGCTGCTCATATCGAGATAGATAGCGCTTTAAGAATGATACCCAAGCGGTGAAAGCGTATAACAGGCGGTGTTGGTCGCCGCTGCGCGGCTGGAGCGTTATGCTTTCTAAATGTTAGGAGATTCTTTGGATAATTATATCTGGAAAAGTATTTGCTACCTTCGTGACTATGCCCATCCAATTGGGTTTTCACTACAATTATGGCGTGGCCTACATATGCCCCCCTCTCCTGCCTGTTGAGGAACATTTCCCTGATGGTTCCTACCACATGCATTACCTGGAGAGTTGTTGGGAGAAATTCAGTACCCGGTGTACATATGGGTGACCCTGATTTTTTCTATTGTGTTATTGGTATTGTTCATCAAAATGTATCTCAATAAATATGAGTTAAAATAATGATTCTGTATCAATACAGAGGAAAAATTGAGGGAAAAAGAAGTATTGGTTACTTCATAGACTTAATTACAAAGGGTTCTATGATGTTTTCAACGCCTTCAAGTTTTAATGATCCGTTCGATTGCTGCCCTACACAAGTTAGCGAAATACCTATTGGGTCATTGCCTTATGCTGTAATTGATCAGATGAATCATTATGTTCAAAAAGTAACCTCGAAGGTTGTAGGAGTGGCTTGTTTGACTCCTCATCCTGATAAAATGCTCATGTGGAGTCATTATGGTGATCACCACCAAAGTATATGCGTAGCTTTCGATGCAGATATTCTTCTAGACAAATGTCCTAAAAATAGTGAAGGGCATCCATTGTATAGAGAAATACGAGCGGTTTCCTACACTGCAACCCGTCCTGATGAGAGAGACGCAGATGCAATCTATAAAAAATCTGAAGAATGGGCTTATGAAGACGAACATCGTATTGTGAGTTTTTCTGCTAAAGGAGAGCCACAATGGGGTTCTGGAGTATGGCAAATTCCAAAAGAATCTATAAAGGAAGTGATCTTTGGGGCTAGGATTTCTAACGACCTCCAGCGCCTCCTCGCCCAGATAGTCACTTCACATCGTCCGGACATCGCTCTTAAAAAAGCGGTACTACACTCGCACAGGTATGAATTAATCATAGAGGATCTCGATATGCAGCCAAACATAGCTCCAATGAGTGGCTCACTCTTAGATCCTAATGGTAACTGGATCAATGTGTAACAAGAAAATACAGGTAACGCCTATGGCGGACCTGATTTGGGCGTTATGTGAAAAAAGGAACCTGCTAGCTTGGACATAATTCTCAATCCTCCAATGCCAATAGAGCCTCAGGATTTCTACAAGACCCTGTTGTCCGTATCTGGAGTGTTGTTCGGTATTGCGTTCGCTGCGATGCTGTTCGTGCTGCAAAGCGGATTCTCATCGTTCAAGTTTTCTCGAAGGATGTTTTTAGAACTATATTTGCACTTTGGACGTCAACTGCTTTATTCGTTAGCCTACCTTACCGCAGCACCTTTTTTAGTGCTGTTTTTTTCAGATGGTTTGGTGGCGATTTCCTGGCTATACGCTCTTTACTTTGTATATTTCCTTAAAGCTACGTTGGACTATGCCAAAGAGGAAGGCTACATATTAACTATACACTCCACAAAATTCGTCCCTAGGCAATATGGCCGAATACGAGCCTATTTTAGGTATATAGCTAACCGAGGCGCGTTGAGGAATGTTTTTTTTCTAGTCCCGGTAATTATGTTTCTTTCGTACCCCTTCGCTATATCTATTATTGAAACTAGTTCGCCATATCTAACAAAAGCAGCTGTTTTTTATAGTTGCCTGATTCCGCTGTTTTATACGCTGTATAAAATCACAAAATTTATCCCGGAATTCTTCTTTTATACCGGAATGGAAATGTCTTCAAGGTCACAAGAGACTTCAGAAGAAAAATCCAAGGAAGAGAAACAGCAGAATATCGTAGAGAAAAGAGCATTAAAGGAATATTTAATTAATCATGGGATTGGTGAGCTGAATCCCGAGACTCCGTGCCAGTTCATTGATGGTGATTTGTCTGTAAACTTCCTTGATGAAAATAACAATGGCGAGGCGTTTTTTAATATATGTGTGAATGTTTCAAACGTCACCCCAGGGAAAGTTCGAAGTGGTGTTTTGGAGTATGCGCACGCGCTGGCAAAGAAATTACATGAATCTAAAGTTTCTATTAACACATTTGTTCTGTCATTTCACATCAGCATGGGAGGGAAGGTGTCAAGAAACATGTTCTTCCGAATGTCTCGCAACGAATTAGCTGAGGTGCTTTCATTTAAAAGAAATCAGCCAGAAGATATGGCAAGATTAAAAAATGTGTTTTTCGATGAGTTGTTTAGAGAATAATTACATAACAATGGGCTGTACAATGATGCTGTGATTGCCCCGCTTTAGTGGACATTAATAATAGGTGGTGGAAAGGGTTCTGCATTGTTATGCCGGTTGCTCAGATTTTCCGACTTAATTAAAAGTATAGCTTTTCTTGTAGGTAATATGAGGTGTCAACTCAAATAGCCTTGCGTCTCTCTCATTACACACCTTTGTATTAAAGGTGTTCTAACTAAAATACACTGATTTGACTAGCCCGCTATCGCTTTATGCGGCACAGGCTTAAGTCTTGGCACCAAAAATATAAAGCTGCTGGTGATCATAGTGGCAGAAATCACCGGTAAGTGAATTTACGAGCATACTAGGGTGAGTCCTTCTTGGGTGACCCTTAGAAAATCCAGACTTGCTCCATTCAGTGTCCAGAGCAAGTGCAACTCTGTTTCGCTGACGTGGCCGGTGATCCCTGACGGTGCAGGCTGTTTAACGACGTCTTGCGATTACACGGCATGCCTAGCCCTCCATCGTTGCTTAGCCGAATCGAGCCGTTACAGCCCGCCTGCCTCGAAGAACCTTGATCTAGGCCCCATGGATCATTCTCATAGCCGAGAAATTTGATGCCTTTTTGGAAAAAAGTGCCTTGTTTTCCAGGAGATATCTCGATTTGTACGATATTTCCTACAAAAGAATAATAGAACGCTTACGCTGAGGGTTTGGTATGTTTCTTTCTGATGCCTACTGGGGAGGGGGAATTATGAAGTTAAGATCTGCATTCAATGTGCTGTTACTGTTGCCTGCTGCCTCGTTTTCTGGCAGGGAGTGGATGATCCGTGGTTTGATCGTTCAAGATGCCCCTGTCTACATGCGGATGGCTACAGTTATGGCCACAGTCAAATTCTAACCAGCCTCCTAAGCCTCTCATATACCCACAGGGAATAGATGGCGCAATTTTGAAGGTATTCTGGTGCCCTGTTGAGATCCATGCCTTCAATGAGCGGCAAGAACGAGTGTGGATTAGCCTGAAAGAGCTTTTATCACCCTTGCGGGTATAAAAGTGCACCTTCTGCATTTGCTAAGCCTTGCCTGTAGCAAAGAGGGTTGTCCCATTCGTTGATAAAAGGCGCAACTTGGTCCGACCAAGTTGATTATTTTTGCTAGCCACTGAATAAAAAACAACAGCAAATAGAAAGGAATTTTAGATGTCGGCAAAGCGTTTGGGCGTGATACTTTTCGTGTTGTTTTTTCTCAGTGCTTGTAAGTTGGAGGTGTCTGTTGAGGGTGAGGGTGATGTGAGCTTTTCTCCCCAAGGCCCTTCCTGCGCCGCTAGCAGCGAAGCGGATTATTGTCATGAATACGATCAGGGTAAAGAAGTCACCCTAACAGCCTTGCCTGCCCCAGGTTACGAAATAGATAATTGGTCAATCCCACGTTGTAATTCAGAGCCAGACTGTAATGTGGTGGTATATCGTGATACCCAAATAAGTATTAATTTCACAGAAGTAGACGACGATACAGACGCTGACCATGATGGTGTCACTGATGATAAAGACTTCTGTCCGGATACCCCTGAGGGCCAGGAGGTTGATGTAGATGGGTGTGCATCTAGTCAGAGAGATACTGATAGTGATGGTTTCAATGACGATGTAGATGTGTTCCCGAATGACCCTTCTGAATGGGCAGACTTGGATGCTGATGGGATCGGCGATAACGCCGACACGGACAGAGACGGTGATGGAATAGGAAACGATCAGGATGTGTTTCCGAATGACCCAACGGAAAGCGCCGATTTGGACGGCGACGGAATTGGTGATAACGCAGACACCGACCGCGATGGTGATGGCGTAGGAAACGATCAAGACGCGTTCCCAAATGACCCCGCCGAAAGTTCAGATCTTGACGGTGACGGCATCGGCGATAATGCCGACACCGACCGTGATGGCGATGGCGTAGAAAACGACCAGGATCTCTTTCCGAATGACCCCTCTGAAAGTGCCGACTTGGATGGCGATGGTATTGGTGACAATGCCGACACAGACCGCGACGGCGATGACGTAGCAAATGATCAAGACGCGTTCCCAAATGACCCCGCCGAAAGTTCAGATCTTGACGGTGATGGAATTGGGGATAATACCGACACCGACCGTGATGGCGATGGCGTAGAAAATGACCAGGATCTCTTTCCGAATGACCCAACGGAAAGCGCCGATTTGGATGGCGACGGAATTGGTGATAGCGCAGACACCGACCGCGATGGTGATGGCGTAGGAAACGATCAAGACGCGTTTCCAAATGACCCCGCCGAAAGTTCAGATCTTGACGGTGACGGCATCGGCGATAATGCCGACACCGACCGTGATGGAGATGGCGTAGAAAACGACCAGGATCTCTTTCCGAATGACCCAACGGAAAGCGCCGATTTAGACGGCGACGGAATTGGCGATAACGCAGACACCGATCGCGATGGCGATGACGTAGAAAACGATCAAGATGCGTTTCCAAATGACCCCGCCGAAAGTTCAGATCTTGACGGTGACGGCATCGGCGATAATGCCGACACCGATCGCGACGGCGATGGCGTAGCAAATGATCAAGACGTGTTCCCGAATGACCCCGATGAGAATTCTGATCTTGATGACGATGGGATTGGAGATAACGCTGACACTGATCGCGACGGCGACGGCGTTGAAAACGACCAAGATGTGTTCCCCAACGACCCATCCGAAAGCTCAGATTTGGACGGTGATGGTGCCGGTGATAATGCCGACACTGACCGTGATGGTGATGGGGTGGCGAATGAGCTAGACGATTTTCCTGATGACGTGGACCAATCTGCAGTGAATGCTTCTCTGTCGATTTTAAGCCCAACCAATGGATTTATTACCACCGAACATGCGGTGCAGATTCGAGGCCAATTCTCGGGCCCTATCACGTCATTACGTGTGGATGATGTAGATGCAACACTAAATGGAAACCAGTTTACAGCTACCTTGGAGCTGCGAGAGGGCTCAAATAAAGTAACGGCCGTAGGCCGTTACGCAACGGTTAATGGTGAAAAAGCAATCACGTCAACCGCTACCGTTGTGTTAGACACCACCGCCCCGCACATTATTCTGACCAGCATACGTGATGGGATGGTAACTACCGAATCACAAGTAACGGTGGCGGGTTCATTGGATGATATGCGCTCGAATTTAAGCAGTTCCGAAGAACCGCAGGTGTCGGTTAATGGCATTGAAGTCGACGTGATCAACCGCGCATTTGAATTACCTGATTTTCTACTTCAGCCTGGCTTGAATTCCATCAACGTGATTGCCACCGATCCCGCCGGCAATAGCCGTATTAAAGAGGTGACTGTCAATTATCTGGCCAACGCTGGCCAGAAAGTGGTTGAAGTACAAGGTAATAACCAACGCTCCTCTGCGGGGCTTACTTTAGATGAGCCCTTGGTCGTCAAGTTGGTTGACCGAAATAATGTACCTATAGTCGACCGAGCAGTAACATTTAAGGTGATATCAGGTGACGGCGAGGTCACTGATTTGCCTCGAGCTGGCCGTGAGCTAACCGTTATTTCAAACGAGCAAGGCTTAGCTGAAGTGGATTTTCAGCTAGGTAATCGTAGCGGTGCAGGCTTGCATCAGGTCGAAGCTACGTCTATTGGTTTTCCTGGCCAAATCGTTTTCTGTGCTTCGGCTGATGCACTGGCGCCGGCCACCATCAGTGCGGCCCGTGGTTATTATCAACGCAGTTTGGCGGGGGCAAAGTTACCTGGGCCTCTTGTCGCCAAGGTGGTGGACAGCGAAGCTAACCCAGTCAGTGATGTGGCCGTTCGATTCTCTATCGACAGCGGCGATGGTGTATTTATTGATGCCAACGACGTTGAGTCTACAGAGCTGATTAAAACTACCGATGTGGACGGTAATATCGCGGTAAATTACAAGTTGGGTACATCGCCAGATTTCCTTGGTACCAATGCTCACAACATACGGGCCACGGTGGTTGGCTACCCAGAATTAACCACTACATTTTCCGCTACCAGCTTTATTGCGGGCGCAGCGAACGAGACATCGGTAACCGGTGTAGTGTTAGACAACAGCAACGTTCCCTTGCCTGGCGTTGAAGTGAGCCTGACAGGCGAGTCCTTCGCGAGGCTACAAACAACCACCGACGACCAAGGACAGTTTGTATTTGAAAATGCTCCTGTCGGTACCGTGCACGTTAATTTTGACGCCAGCACCACAACCGTAACCGGGGACTTCCCGCGGCTCAGTTTCGAAATTGTGACTGTCAGTGGTAGAGAAAATACCATTGGCCTACCCGTTTACATTCCGCGCCTGGATACCCAAGGCGGAAAAATGGCAGGTGGTAGTCAGCAAGTGGTTATTCCTTTAGCCGGCGTTGAAGGCGCTGAAATCACTATAGCGCCAAACTCGGTCACTCTGCCTGACGGCCGCAAAGAAGGCGTGATTATGTTTAGCCAGGTGCAGAACGACAAAACGCCTATGCCTGCGCCGGATAGTGTCTCCTTCGACGTCGCCTGGACGCTACAACCCTCTGGCACTCTGTTTGACCCGCCAGCACGGGTGACGTTGCCCAACACCAGTGGCGGTATCCCGGGGCAAGAATACGATATGGTCACCTTTGATCATGATTTGGGGCAGTGGGTGAGCATGGGGCCCGGCATTGTGAGTGAAGATGGTGCAACGGTGACCTCCAAACAGGGCTACGGCATTCGCGAAGCCGGGTGGGGCGGCTTGTGCCCGCCACCGGATGATACCTGTAATATTGATTGTGATGATGGTGATGAGTGCACCAGGGACTCTAAGCAGGATTGTTTTTGTGAGAATGAAATAATTGAAGGCAAGAAAGATCCTGAGCAAGAGGAATTCAACTGCCAAACCGAGTTTTGCGATGGCTCTAGCGAAGATAATGACACAGATTTCGACGCTGACTCAGATGTTGAATATGACTGCAAGATGCCGGGTTGTGAAGACGGTTCACCAAAGGATGTTCCTGATGATGGCGACATCAGTGACGATGACGCGAAATGTAATAAATGTGAAGAAGGTGAGATCGTCCCTGATGAGGAGAAAAGCCAAACCGATACTAACCCAGGGTTTAAGTGCGGCGACGGTAGTCCGGAAGAGGACTGTCTAGTTTGTCAGGATGGTCGATGCCAGCCGCCTGAATGTATGGCTGATAGCGCCACCATCTCAATCGGAACAACGGGTCTGGATTTTGTGGTCAAGTCAGTTGATCGCTTTGTAGAGCTTGCAAATAGAATTCCAGTTCTAGGTATCAAGATGGAACCTTTTTTTGATATTGAAGGTACACGCGGTGAACGTTGCTGTAAGAATTGTGAAGATTTTGATCCAGAAGGGGCCGATTATACTGAGTTTAAAGGTAAGGCGGGAGCTAAAGGAGAAGCACGGATTAGCATCCCGGGGCTTGGTGGAGGCAAGGAGTTCCCTCCAAAATCTCTTGGACCTGGCCTGTCTGTTAACGCAAAGTTTTTTGCTTCTGTAGCTGCACTTACTGTGAAAGTTTCAGCCGCTGGCAGTGTTAATTATTTAAATATTCCGGATTGTGAGGATGAAAGCTGTGGCTCGTTCAGAATGGGTAGCGATGTTTCAGCAAATTTCGGCCCCACGCTAGTTGGAGCGGGAGGAATTGTTGGCTGTTCCGCAGAAGATGATAAGTGTCAAAAGAATCCCCCAACAATTATCGGTGCAAAATTCGAAGCGCTTGGAGGGATAGCAATAAACGGATTTGTCGGTGTTCAGGGTGCTTCGGGTTCGCAGTGTGGCAGAGAATGTGTTGGCGGTAGGATCGATCAGGTTAAGCTACAAGCTAGTGTTGATGCTGAAGTCGAGTTTGCATTCAAGAAATTCCCCTACAAAGATTCAGTAGAATTAATTTTACATGAAGGAATTGCTTTAGGAACGGCGGGATGTGGATAGGGTGTGTTTTTTTAGATTGTTGAGAGGCTGCTATGTTCAGAATTAATAAGTTGCTTTGTGTTTTCGGTTTACTGGTGGTTCCACACTCGATTTATGCCGCAAGCGTGGGTGTGTGTGTTGAAGGGTTGAGTTTCAAAATTTCCAGTAGTGACAAGGTTTATACTGCTTGGAAAGAAGGTTTTGATGATTTCTTCAATAGCGCATCTCAAGGCAATAAACAGGCAATATTGGATAGCTACAGTAATTTGGATGGCAGCCGGGATAATATTGCCGAGCAAATGGAAGAGATCGATAAGTTTGAACGATATTCTCAAACAAAATACTCAAAAGTTGAACAGAATGCACTGGTATGGGGTAGCTATTGGCTGAGAAAGGTCACCTATCAATATCGAGGAAGCGATATTGTGTTCACTGAGTCTATGCTGTGTGAACGGGGTGATTGTGAGATGTCGACTCTCACAGAAAATGTAGATTCTGACTCACAGTTGATTAACCTTTTGCTTCATAGATTAGATACTTCTCAGCAAGCTAGCGCATGTAGCACTGAACAAAAAAGCGGGGTGACTGTCAAATTGCTTCCATCCTATCGTTCCTCAGAGCAACACCCAATCAGCCTCGAATTCGGTCTCAAACAAGCTATTCCTCTGGATGATCTAAAACATATAGATGCTTACATTGAAAAATGCGGTCTTAAGCCGCCAGAGAATAAAAGTGATGCTAAGTCAGGTGATGACGCGAGTATAAAGCCGGGGTGTTTGAGCGGAAATATTAAAACACTGATTCCCGTAATAGAGTTGGGAGAGGGTGGCGAGAGTAAAACAGTTTATATGAGCGCTGAGATTTTGATGCGACTGCTCGCAACGCCGGATTCTTTTCGAGAGGGTGTAAAACTAAAATTATCTTCTTCGGAAACGTTGCTTTTAAAATTAAAATCAAGTGTCGGAAATGAATATTTTGTGGTATTGCCATTTCAGTCAAAAGATCAAGTTTCTTTAGACTTAATGACCGGTGCTCAAGGGGTTTTTTTGTTGCGAAGTGAGGTTGTTGCCGAGCTCTTCAGTAAAGAGTAAAGGGTGGATGAGAGAAAGCCGATATGAGCATTGAATCCTTTGAGAACTTCGATATCAAACTGTTAATTATATTTGGGGCAGCGGTCTATTTCTTGGCGGTGATGATCTACTCCTATATCTATTATAGGAAAGTCCAAAAATGGCCATATGTAGTGGGCCAATTAAGATATGCGTATGTTGATCATATATCCAAGAATTCTGACGGTACCGCGTATGAAAAAGTTAGTTATGAATACGAAGTGGATGGGCGGCAATTTATTGGAAAGCGTTTGTCACCCTTTTTCATAAGAGGGAAGGTTGCGCCATTAATAAAAAAACAATTAGACAAAATACAATATGTGTCTGAAGGCCAGGTCAAAGTATTTTATGATCCTGGAAACCCTAGCAAAAGCTATTTAATAAAAACTATTTGGTAATAGATGAAACGTTTAATGGAAAAAATGATAGTTGTTAAAGGTTTGTGTGCGTTGCTTGCTCCCGCCATGGTATATGCTGAGATCAGTAGCGTAGTGGGAGATAAAATTACATATGCGGTAGAGGGTAATTACCTCGTTGCCGGGCAAAAAGATAAGGATGAGGAGATACCTGTTGAGGCTTCGGGAGATTTCACTTTAACCATTGGGGAGCATCAGGTGATTCACACAAAAAAAGGCAAGGCTTCGTTCACGCCGCTTGTGAAAAAAAAGGGAGCGAGGAGTCAAGATAGTGTGGATTCGGCACGAAAAATATTGAATACCAAGTTGCCTGAAACCTATTTGCGTGTAATGACGTTACATCAAACCTTTGGTGGCTCCTCGGCACGTGGAAACAGCGTATGTGAGTTTCTGGCATTGGACGAGCTGCTGGATCGCAGCCACCGTCAAGCATTTCATCAGAGGCTTGAGAAAGCGGACGTTGAAGTGATCGCACGCAACGGATTTATCAGCTTTGACTGTCGCTCTGGAGACGAGAAGAATGATTAAAAATTATAGTCGTCTGATGTATTACGCAATGTTGGCATTGTTGTTGGCCGGTTGTGATATGCGCTCAGCAGACACAGATCAGGAAGCCGCCCGTGAACAGCAGATCGAAGAGATGCGTGCGGAACTTCGGCTTGTCTTGAAAGAAGTGATCGAGCTTCAAAAAAAAGTAGATACCCTCGCTGACACAGATGGTAGCGCAACTGCGGGCGATTCCGGAACGAATGCCGCCGGTGCTGTCGTGGAGTCGATAGAGATGCCAGCGGCTGAGCGCGTAAAAGGAAACTCAGAGGCCAAATACGCCATTATTGAGTTTATGGATTACCAGTGTCCGTATTGTGTTCGGCATGCAAGAGAGGTTTTGCCTGTTATTACGCAACGCTATATAGATAGTGGTGAGTTTAAATACGGAATCAGGGATTACCCTCTTGATTTTCACAGCAAGGCCGAAGGTGCTGCAGTTGCAGCGAATTGTGCGGCAAAACTGGGTAAATACTGGCCGATGCATGAAAGTTTGATCAAACATTCAAAAAATTTGAATGATCAACTTTATCTGCAGTTTGCAGAAAAACACCAAATGCAAAAAGAGGCTTTTCGAGACTGTCAAAAAGATCCTGTAATAAAGAATTCTGTGGATGATGATCTGGCCTATGGAGAACAGCTAGGCATACGCGGCACACCCAGTTTCTTTATTGGGAAAATTGATGGAAATTCGATCGTTGACGTGATTCAGCTTAAGGGTGCGAGGTCCGTTGGAGAATTTGACCGAGCCATTCAAAAGGTTATGGCGGCGAACTAACCAAATTTTCGGGAAATGGGGATGAGCAAAAAAAAGAAGTTCTGGTTGGTTTGCATGTACATCATGGGAACCCTGGTGGCGTTGATTTTTTGGAATATGACCGATCCAGACAGGGTTAGTGGCATAGAGAGCGAACTACTCGAAAATGGTCGCTTCAGCAATATTGGAGAGAAGGCCATTGTTGATGCGGCCCATGCAGGGGAACTATCAGTCTTGCTGTCATCGAATCCCGGATTGCCGAAATATTTAGGCGATGAGCTCCAGGCTTTAAAACTGCAGGAAGAATGGCGCGACTCAAAAAACCGTTATTTCATACGAGTAGCATCGGCATTGCAGCGCTTGCTGGAAAGTTCTGAAAGAAGTGTGATCAAGCAAGCGCTTTTCAAAAAAGAAGGCAGTGAAAAGCGGTTAGCTAACTATCTGGTAGCGTTTATAAGCCTGCAAAGAAAACTCGGCAATGGATTGGTTTCAAGCCATAGCGACACACTTCAGCTGGCCGTAGGTAAAGCTGGCAAACTGTTGGTGAGTTTGCGTGATGATCGTGATTTGAAGAAGGAACTACACCATATTGCATCGAGGTTGGCATCTGAAAAAAGCCAGCACCCCCGTTCTAGCACTTATCAGGAGTGGTTGCTGCAACATGCCTGGGAGTTAAGTGCGGCAGAGCTGGAGCTGGATTTTGCTGACATTGATAGCGCAGTGTTAGAAGGGATTAGAAATGACACCGATTTTACACGATTGCTCAGCCACGACAATGATGCTGTGGCTAAAAATGCGGCAAATCTTGTATCTGTTTTTGTTCCGAAAAACACAATAACTGCACTGCGATTCCAACTGATCAGAGCTGAAGATAATCAATTACGTCTACTTATACTTGAAGCCATAAAGTCCTATGGCGCCCAGCGTGAACAGATTGAGCCGCAATTAAAAAAAATGTTTCGTTTGACGCATAAAACTAAATTTAAAGAAAAGATTCGCGAAACGATAAGCCATCTCAACGGCCGACCAAATGATGTTGGTCTGCAGTGATGGGTACTCCATGCAACGGATTGATACAATGAATAAAAAGTACTCTGATATTTGGGAAGCACTACAATTATCCTTCGTTGCATGGCTGTTTTTTATGGTCTTCCCTACCTCCTCTCACGCGCAAGAGGTAAACTTGGCTGGGATCGAGCTGAATGAAGATTGTATAGTCAATATTCTGAATGGTTCCACGAGATTCAAAGAGAATGGCACTTTTTCGTTACGTACTGCTCTGCCCGCCGATGTTCCATATCGAGCGCGTGCTATTTGTGAACGTGATGGTCAACTTTTTTTTGGCGTGTCGGCTCTAATAGATGGAATTCCTGATTCAATTACTGAAACAGGGGAATTCAATTTTGTGGCATCTAATCCAGTTCCGGCTTCTTTGAATATTGAACTGGAGAGGACAGAACTAACGCCTGACTTGCCTAGTGTCCAACTGGTTGTTACTGGTAATTTACCCGATGGCAGCAGAGCGACTTTAACATCGGCACCAACAGGGACCGTATACCGTAACTCAAACCCTGAAATCGCAACGGTTTCTGAAAATGGCCTTGTTACTGGCTTAAAAAACGGCGAAGTGATTATATCGGCCAGGCATGAAGGTGCGCTAGCTTCGGTCGAGATTACAGTGTTGTTCCCTGAGGACGCAGACGGCGACGGGATGCCTGACTCATATGAGTTAGCCAATAATTTAAACCCTAATGACTCCAGTGACGCTGACCAAGATAAAGATAATGACGGTTTAACGAATCTGGAAGAATTTTTACTGGGCACATCACCCATTTTCGCCGATACCGATGGCGATACCATTTCAGACTATGACGAAGTGCAAAACGGCACCGATCCCAACAACCCTGATACTGATGGTGATGGTCTAGTCGATGGTGAAGAGCTATTAAGAGGCACCGACCCATTATCGGGTGATTCTGATAATGACGGTATTTCAGACGGCGATGAAGTCAAATTTGGCACTGATCCCAATTCGTTTGATTCAACAACAACTCTGGTTGGACGTGTCGTTGATGATCAAGGTAGTGCTGTCGAGAATGCCAGTGTGGTCGCATTAAATCGGTTTTCCGCATTAACTGGCGCAGATGGTTTGTTTGAAATCTCGGGTGTGCCTATCGTTGCCGGTGATGTATCCGCTCTAGCCCGTATTATTCGTCAAGGCCAAGTCCTCGAAGGTATCTCAGTATCAGCGCCGGCAGTAGCTAATGGCATTACTGATCTTGGGCTGATTTCTGTTTCGGCTATTGTTGGCAGGTTGACAGGCGTGGTCCATAGCCCCCGAGGAGACATTGTACCGGGTGCGCGGGTGACAGCTAGATTAAGCAATGAGTCTCGTTTTACCAACGCTGATTTAACCGGGAGATACTCGTTTGATGATTTGCCTGGTGGTGGGGTTGATTTAGTTGCGCAAGACCCTAGGACAGGTTTGTATGGATTGGCATCAACGATGATCGATACTGATATTCAACAGTCATTGGATATTCATCTAGGTGCTTTCGGCACTATTAAAGGGGTCGCATATCTCAGTGATGGTGTCACGCCGGTAGGGTCTGGAATAGAAGTAACCATTAGCAGAATCGATGGCAACGTTAGCCGCACAGCAACGACCAACGCTTTTGGAGAATACAGTTTTGATTTTGTGCCGCTGGGCGAATATCGAGTTGATACCTTCGGTGAGAATGGAGACCGAGGGCGAACCACTGTTGTGTTATCTGGCACGACACAAATTTTGGATGCGGATGTGCTCTATCTGGGCACTGGCACAGTCCGCGGCATAGTGGAAACCGCTTCAGGCGTACGTATCGCCAATACCCAAGTGCAATTAACAAGTTGGAGTATCTTTGGTGGTGCCCAAACGGCTGAAACAAATTCTTTGGGCGAATTCACTATCAATGATGTGTTTGTTGGCCAGTTCAGACTGTTTTCGAAAGACAGCATTCGGGGAGTTTCGGGTTTTATTCAAAATCAGGTTGATTTTGATGGTGACGATAAAGACCTGGTTATCACACTAAGTGCTACAGGTGCATTATCTGGAACCGTTTTTCAAAGTGATGGTGTGACACCGCAGCCCAATGCGTCTATTAGCATTTCTGGCCAAACCACTACGTCTGATGCAAACGGCGATTATCTGTTTGAATATGTTCCGGTCGGCAGGGATATTGTTAGCGCGATTTTACCCAGTGGAGATAGAGGCTCTGCCGATTTTGATTTGTCGGCCGAGGGTGATGCTATTACCCGTGACATCACACTAAATGGTTTGGGCGAAGTCAGCGTGTTGGTCCGGAATGCCAACGGACAGCCAGTACCCAATGTGCAGGTGACGGTCAATGCTCAGAATACTCAGTCGCAGTTCTCAGACTCATACAACGCAGAAACTGACAACGAGGGTATTGCGGCGTTCACGAATGTTTTAGCGGGTTCGTTATCTATTAAGGCCTTCGACCCAATCGACCGTTTAGGCGGTATGATTGAGACGTCGCTATTGGCGGGTGAAAGCATTGAGGTAGTTTTGAGCCTCGAACCTTCAGCCGATATCTTGGGTGTGGTCTATTTAGCCGATGGTGTAACGCCAGCGTCCAATATTACGTTGACGGCTCAGCCGGGCGATAATAAAGCAGTGACGGCAGCGGATGGCCGCTTTCGGTTCAATATGTTGCCTCTGGCGAGAGCGCCTTACCGAATAACTGCTCGTGATGCGAACGACGTGCAACGCGCTCGTGTTGATGACGTTAATCTCACTCAAGACGGTGAACAGCGCCAATTAGATATCACCTTGGAAGGTATCGGCTCAGTTTCGGGTGTCGTTTATAACCCTGGTGGTGCATCCGTCGCGAATAATACTTACGTTGTGTTGAACAGTTCCGTACCCGGTGCTAACGAACTAACCACCCGCACAAATGCCCACGGCATGTACGCATTCCATCGTGTGCCCGAAGGGCAATTTACCGTCGAAGCCTCCATCGCGAAACTGCGCTTTGCAGAAAAGGTGAGCGCTGAAATCGAATTTGATGGTGACAGTAAAATAGTCGACATCACAATGCAGGAAAACCAGTTGCCCAGCGGCGTGAATACGGTCGCTGACTTATTTGATGCCAATAATTTCTCATACGCGGTACAGCGCGATGGCTCCATCCAGGATGGCACTCGAAATATTTTTGCTGGCGACGAGGATGTTTTTCGCGGTGAAGGTCGGCTCGATATACTGAAAGATGGTGAGATATTCCCATTTGTTAACACCAGCCAAAGTAATATTTCGTTTGAAGAGGACGGCCGTGAGGTCGTGATCAATGGTGAGAATGGTTCTGGTGTTGATGTGGAGCGCAAAGTATTCGTGCCATTGGATGGCTACTTTGTGAGACATCTGGATTCGTTTACTAACCCAAGCCCGGATCCCATCACCATTAGCGTTCGCGTAGATACGCATTTTCGTATTGCGGTGGTTAACCGAGGTTTGGACACGCCAGATGACCCCTCGGACAACGTTGCAGGATTGCGTGTTCCGGTGGGCGTGATATCCACGTCGTCAGGCGATAATTTCCTGAACGTCAGTGCGGGTACCCCAGACCACTGGGTGGTGTTTGATGACGATTTGGATACTGACCCGTTTACTACCGTTAACATGCCGGCCATCGGCTACGCTTTTGACGGTGAGGATGCCCAATCCTCAGCCACGAACGTGGAGTTTCTATCTGGGGACAGCGGCCAATTCAACCGCATGCGAGCTGAATGGCAAGATTTAGTGATCCCTCCAGCGGGATCTGTGTCTTTAATGTATTTTACCGCCGAACAAACTGGCCGTGCGGCGGCAATTAACTCAGCTCAACGGCTTTCTCAACTGCCTCCTGAAGCCATTCAGGGTCTTAGTCAGCAAGAGCGTGAAGAGGTTGTTAACTTTTCGATACCGCAAGATGGCAGTAGTGGGATGGCTTCACTGCCTGACCTGTTGTCACAAATCAGTGGTGGCGTATTAGAGGCGGACGTGAGCACGGTAGTGCCGAATGCAGAGGTCAGCCTCCAAAGCCTGCACCCGTTGTTTCAGCGTATCTTTACAGTGCGCTCTGACGATAACGGACAATATCTATTTGATGGCGCCCTCATAAACGGGGGCAGTATCGCCATTCCCGATGACACTGGCTATTCAGTGTCAGCCGAACACCCTCAGTCATTTAATCAGAGCCCTTCAGTGCCAGGAGTCGTTTCTGCTAAAACGGCGAACAGCAGCATCATTTTTACGGACTCGGGTGTTGTCAGTGGTGTGGTACGACGCTTTGATGGTGTGGTTGCTAGCTTCGGCACCATTGAATTGATGGGCGACGCGATACCGCGAAATTTGACGTACACCATACCTGAAGACGGGCAGTATAGGTTTGCAGGGCTGCCGGTCGGTTTTTATACACTGATTGCGACTTTGCCAAATCCTGACGGCACTGGCATCGCTGGCACTGCCTCGGTGCAAATACAAAACGCTACTGAAAGTGTTCGTGACATTGTGTTGAGCGAAGTTGGTGGCATTACCGGTCAAGTAGTGAATCCAGGCGGTGAGCCATTTGCAAACCGAACAGTCAAGCTGAAATCTGGCACGTTCACGCGGCAGGTTAATACTGATACAGGGGGCGTGTTCCGCTTTCTAGATACGCCGGTTGGCCAGTACGAGTTGACTACTATTGACCCGGTGACCCGCGCAGTAATAACCGCCAATGTAGACGTTCAGGACGACCAGTTACACACACAAGACCTAATATTAACGGCTGTGGGTAGCTTAAGGCTAAATGTGACTTTCGAAGATGCGTCACCAGCCAGAAACGCGTTCGTATCGTTGCAAAGCGACTTGCTCGGCACTGGTTTCAACCATATGGGGCAGATCAGAACCGACGGCACTTTAGTATTAAACAACGTACCTATTGGCGATTATGTGGTTCGTGTTAGCAACCCAGATAATACAGCTATCGTTGTTGAAGCTAGTGGTTCATTACAATCCCATGGGCAACAGCAGTCGATTGATTTACAAGTTCCGATTGATCGACCCCCATTATTTTCATTGACGGCACCCACCGAAGGGCAGCAGTTTATTCGCGGCGAGCAAGTATTAATTCAAACCTCGGTCACTGATGACTATGGCCTGCGCCGTGTTGAATTTTACCGTGATGGTGAGTTGATTGGCATCGCAAAAACAAACCCTTACCAACTACCGGTTGTGATTGACGTCGAGGATGGAGTTTCCGAGCAACAAATTTCCGCCAGAGCGATTGATTTAGCCGGGAACGTGGTTGAGGGCTCGGTATTGGTCGCTGTCCTAAACGATGACAGTCCGCCCACGCTGGCAATCACACAACCGGCTCAGACGTCGCTTATTGAGGGTTTGACTTTGTCTCTGGCGGCAAACGCCAGTGACAACGCCGGCATCAAACAAGTCGATTTCTACATTAACAATGTGCTTGTGGCCAGCGATGAAAGTCTGCCTTACGTTTCGTCATACTCGGTGGCAGCCGATTATGCTAATGCAGGTGATACGCCATTAGCGGTGCGAGCTGAAGCTATCGATTTTTCGGGTAATACCACCACCGACTCCAGGGAGGTGAACGTTACTCCTGACTTGCCTCCGCTTTTGTCCGTGACGTCAGGCCCTAAGAATGGCGATTCATTTACTGAAGCAACGATTATTTCGTTTGCCGCTGAAGCCACAGACGACGTACAAGTGGATAGGGTTGAGTTATTAGTAGACGGTGAGGTGGTGCGAACCCGGTTCGGTGGACCATACAACTTTAGCTTTAATGCGCCGCTACTGGATTCGGTGGTCAATCCAATTAATGTAGTGATTCGTGCTTTTGACTCGCAGCAGCAAGTGACGGTTTCTGATCCGGTGGCCTTGACAGTGATACGAGATAACCCGCCAGAAGTTCAAATTGCCACTCCATTGGCAGGCGATACGATCACAGAAGGTTCATTGGTGAATTTTTCAGCCACGGCAACCGACGATATTGGCATCAGCCGCGTCGACTTTTTTGTGGACAATCAGCTCGTTAGCTCCGATTCAAGCGAGCCTTACGAGGTATCGTCAAGGCTTGCATCTGGCAATCAGGGTGATGTGGTGACATACCGTGCAGTGGCGGTTGATACCCTCGGTCAAAGTGGTGAAGACAGCCGCACTGTGTTCAGGTCGGATGATACTGTTCCGCCAAGTGTCGCTATTACCGCCCCGCAAGATGGCGCAATTATCACGGTTGGCCCAAGCGATGTCGCCATCGTGATTGACACTTCTGGCAGCGCAGGAAGTGGCTCTGGGTCTGATATTGATAATGACGGCGTGATTGATAGCATTTTAAAAGCTGAAATTTTCGCAGCCAAACAACTGCTTGATTTCTTGAACCCGGAAACAACACGGGTAGCGGTTATTGACTTCAGCAGCTCTGCGCTTCTAGTCCAAAGCTTGACGGATGATTTTGATGCAGTTTCTCAGGCTCTCGATCAAATTCTTGCGGCCGGAGCAAGTGGGGGGACTAACTTTTCATCGGCCATGAACGTAGCGACAACCGAGTTAGCAGGGCCGAATTCGAGGTCGTTTTCTACTCCTGTGCAGTTGCTTCTATCTGATGGCTCCGCAAGTTTGCCAAGCAATCAAATACAACGAGCGTCAGATGGTGCTGTTATCGTGAATTCATTCGCCATTGGCAGCGGTGCAGATATTTCTGTGTTAGACCAAATTTCGGACGGCACTGGTGGTGTTGCTTTGCCCGTACCCGATGCCGGACAAATCGTAGATATATTGCCCAGTGCTGTGCTGTTTGGTATCGACACTCTGGTGTCCATTGCAGACGCAAACGATGATGCCGGTGTGAAAGAAGTGTTGTTCAGTGTTGTCTCTAATGATGGTTCGGTTAACGATCAGCAAGTCGACGCTTCAGCACCTTATACACAGGCTTCCGGGCTGCCAATCATTGATGATGCACTGAAAATTCAGGTGTCTGCGACAGCGAAAGATTTTGGGGATAATGTCGTCGACTCGATTCCTGTATCAGTGACATTATTGCCAGCTGAAAATCAGCCAACATTGGTTAGTGTGGTGCCAGAATTTGCGATCTCAGGGCAGTTGATAACGGTTAATGGCCAGTTCTTAGTTAACTCCGGCAGTGGGCAGCCCTCTACTGCCGATCCCGGCATACCTGCAACTGTGCAAGTGTTTTACAACGATGTTGAGGTCACTCCGGAGCGAGTGGATAAATTCTCCGTAGAATTTTTCTTGCCCGAGGACGCGCTCGATGGCGAGCTCTATGTCATCACCGATGGTGTTCAGACTAATTCGGTTCAAATTTTCATTGATGACGACCAGGATGGTTTAAGTAACGAGCAGGAGTTGGCACTTGGGACCGACCCGGTCAACGCTGATACTGATTCAGACGGTATTAATGATGGCGGTGAAGTTAATCTTCATAGCACCGACCCGCTGGTATTAGACAGTGATGGAGACGGCTTGTCGGACGGTTTTGAAGTGGATAATGATTTGAATCCATTGAGCACTTCTGATGCGTCCTTAGATCCAGATTCGGACGGATTAACAAACCTGGAAGAGTTTAACCTGGGCACAGACTTTAATGACGCCGATTCAGATAATGATGGTCTGATTGATGGTGATGAAGTCAATGTGCATGGCACTAATCCGCTGGCATCTGATAGCGATAATGATGGCATTGATGATGGTGTTGAGAGCTCTATTCTCAATAGTAATCCGTTGTCGGCTGACAGCGATGATGACGGCATGGACGACAGTTTTGAGTTAAATAATGGGCTCGATCTGAATGACGCTAGCGATCGCGATACCGACATGGATGGTGATGGGCTGAGCAACTATGAGGAGTTTGTGTTCGGCACCAATGTGGCGGATTCAGACAGTGATAGTGATGGGCTAACAGATTTCGATGAGATCAATGTGCACAACACGGATCCATTAAATCGTGATACGGATGGCGGTAATGATTCTGATGGTGTTGAGATCGCCAATGGCACAGATCCACTGGATCCGGATGACGATGTTAGTGTGTTGCTGTCGTTTGATTTGAATGATGCCAGTGGGTTTCTCTGGGATGTCGAAGGCGATGGCAATATTAATGATGGCACCAGCGATGCATATGATCGTGGCTTGCGTTTAGCGGTTAACAACAACAGTTTCAATAATTTTACTTCGGCACTGACTGAAGACGATCAGCGTGAGTTGATTATCGGCAGCGAAGTGATTAGTGATCTGGTGGTGACTCGTAAAATTTATGTACCGACAGATGGCACCTTCGCCCGCTTTTTGGAAGTAATCGAGAACCCAACGGATACGTCAATACCTGCCAGTGTGCGTATTCAATCCAACTTCGGATCGGATTCCGGCACTCAGGTGATATCTACTTCTTCAGGGGATACCCTGTTGGATCCCGCGGACACCAGCATTGTAACGGATGACAGCAGTAATGGCGGTGGAGATCCGACTCTGTTTCATCTGTGGGGTACGGCGACTTCCACCCTGCTGGCGGATACGGTGTCAATCAGTGGTGATGACCTGAGGATCCAGTATTCTGACCTTATGGTGCCGGCTAATGACCGTATTATTGTCATGCATGTGGCATCGCAGAATGCCAATCAGAGTGATGCCACAGCTAATCTGTCCAGTCTGGTAACCCTGCCTGAAGTGTTAACGGCTGGCATGAATCTGGATGAGTTGGAGGATGTAGTCAATTTCACACTGGTGCCCGATACTGACGGGGATGGTCTTTCAGATCTAAGAGAAGTGTTACTGGGCACCGACCCAAACAATCAGGATACAGACGGTGATGGGTTGTTGGACGGTTTTGAGTTCAGCAATGCCTTGGATCCAAACGATCCCAGCGATGCGAGTCTGGATTCAGACAGTGATGGCCTGAATAATTTGCAAGAGCAGACGCATGGTACGGATCCCAACAATCAAGATACGGATGATGATGGTCTGAGCGATGCTGACGAGATAATGACTTACGGTTCTAACCCATTGAATGCTGATACCGACGCTGATGGGATTGATGATGGACGTGAGGCAAACGACACACTAACTGACCTGCTGCTGTCAGATACTGATTCAGACGGTCTTAGTGATGGCGATGAAGTTTATTTTCTTAACACCGATCCGTTGGTATCCGATAGTGACGGAGATGGCTTGCCGGACGGTTTTGAGGTGGATAATGATTTGAATCCAATGAACGCTTCTGATGCGTCCTTAGATTCAGATTCGGACGGATTAACAAACCTGGAAGAGTTTAACCTGGGCACAGACTTTAATGACGCCGATTCAGATAATGATGGTCTGATTGATGGTGATGAAGTCAATGTGCATGGCACTAATCCGCTGGCATCTGATAGCGATAATGATGGCATTGATGATGGTGTTGAGAGCTCTATTCTCAATAGTAATCCGTTGTCGGCTGACAGCGATGATGACGGCATGGACGACAGTTTTGAGTTAAATAATGGGCTCGATCTGAATGACGCTAGCGATCGCGATACCGACATGGATGGTGATGGGCTGAGCAACTATGAGGAGTTTGTGTTCGGCACCAATGTGGCGGATTCGGACACTGATAGTGATGGGCTAACGGATCTCGATGAGATCAATGTGCACAACACGGATCCATTAAACCGTGATACTGACGGCGGTAATGATTCTGATGGTGTTGAGGTCGCCAATGGCACAGATCCACTTGATCCGGATGACGATGTTAGCGTATTGCTGCCGTTTAATCTGAATGATGCCAGTGGATTTCTCTGGGATGTCGAACGAGATGGCAATATTAATGATGGCACCAGTGATGCCTATGACGGTGGCTTGCGTTTAGCGGTTAACAATAACAGTTTCAATGATTTTACTTCGGCGCTGACTGAAGATGATAAACGTGAGTTGATTATCGGCAGCGAAGTGATTAGTGATCTGGTGGTGACTCGTAAAATTTATGTACCGACAGATGGCACCTTCGCCCGCTTTTTGGAAGTAATCGAGAACCCAACGGATATGCCAATACCTGCCAGCGTGCGTATTCAATCCAACTTCGGGTTGGATTCCGGCACCCAGGTGATATCTACTTCTTCAGGGGATGCCCTGTTAGATCCCGCGGACACCAGCATTGTGACGGATGACAGCAGTAATGGCGGTGGAGATCCGACTTTGTTCCAGCTGTGGGGCACGTCGGCTTCCACCCTGCTGGCGGATACGGTGTCAATGAGTGGCGATAATCTGAGTGTTCAATACACCGACGTTAGCGTACCGGCTAATGACCGTATTATTGTCATGCATGTGGCATCGCAGAATGCCAATCAGAGTGATGCCACAGCTAATCTGTCCAGTCTGGTAACCCTGCCTGAAGTGTTAACGGCTGGCATGAATCTGGATGAGTTGGAGGATGTGGTCAATTTCACACTGGGGCTGGATGCTGACGGCGATGGTCTTTTAGATCTGAGAGAAGCGCTGCTGGGTACGGATCCAAATAATCAGGATACAGATGCAGATGGTTTGCCAGACGGTTACGAGTTTGACAACCTGCTAGATCCTCTTAATGAGGTGGATGCGTTGCTGGATATGGATTCTGATGGTCTGGACAACCTGACTGAATACAATCTCGGGTCCAATCCAAACAGTGATGATACGGATTTTGATGGCCTCAGTGATGGAGACGAGGTTCACTTGTACAACACATCACCATTACTTGCAGATACCGATGGTGATGGTTTGTCGGACTCTTTTGAAATTACTTATAATTTTGACCCCGTGTCCACAGACGAAAATCAATTAGACCCTGATGGTGATCTGGTCCGTAATATTGATGAGCAATCTCAAGGGACTAATCCCTTGCTGGCGGACACTGATGGTGACGGAGTTGACGACAATGATGATTTTGCACCAACCGACCCTGATGTGAGTGATGCTCAAGTGTTGCTGGTGAGTGACTTGGCACCAGAAAATGACACTTCACTACAATTGCACTTGGACGCCGTTAGTATTCTTGGCCTGGGCGTGACGGTTTGGAACACTCAAAATGGTTTGCCGGAGCGCGAGCTGCTTGCAAACAACACGTTAACAGTCTGGTTTAATGGAGAGTTCGGTGATCTTAGTAACAGAGAAGAGGTCTTTTTACAGAACTATTTGAACGGCGGAGGGTGTAGCTTATTATCAGCACAGGACTACCACTACAACCGCGGGTTCACTCCGTTTATGTCAGATTTTCTAGGCTTGTCCAGTATCGAGAATGATTCGTTCGGTGCGTTAGAGTTTGAGGGTGCCGGCTCTATTTACGAATCGCCGATAACGTATTCACTAAATTATAATTTTTCAAATTACAGTGATTATCTAATCTTAGGGGCTGCCAGCGAGTTGTTCGTAGAAGCCGATGGGGAATCCCGATACGTGGGTAGCTTCTATGACAATGGAACCTTCTCATCCACATTCCTTGGTTTTCCATTAGAAGCTGTCAGTGACGATGTCGCCCGTGCAGACATCATTGAGAGGGTTCTCAACCAATGCCAATATCAACATGACTTATCCGTAGAAGGGGAGCCTCTGCCGCCTGAGTCTGAAGGCCCGGTTGGGCCCGACGGCCCCAGCTGATTTGAATGAAGATCCAGTTGCGCTTGTCGGTGTTAACTTTTGATTAATTCGCAGTTACGGATAATTTATGGTATTGCCTAGTCGAAAAAAATGGTGGTCATGCATTAAGATTTTGGGCGTCGCTCTGGCCACAATTTTGAGCTTTTCAGCCTGTGACAACCGGTCAGTTCTGGATCAAGAGCTGGCTGTTCTAATCGTAAGGCATGGTCTGACGGGAAATCCGATCTCAGACCCAGAGAGGCAGGTTTCTGATATTAGCTCTCCCAAAGCTGAATTGGGCAAGCTGTTGTTCTTTTCAAAGCATCTGTCTGGCAGCGAAAATGTGGCTTGCGCTACGTGCCACCATCCGTTTCTGGGTGGCGATGATGATTTGCCGCTTTCCGTCGGGGTAGACGCTGAACTAGAAGATCTACTCGGCAGCAAGCGCGTTCCGTCGAAAGGAGTGGTGTTAGTGCCACGAAATGCGCCAACCACGTTCAATAGCTCGCTGTGGAAAAAGAGTTTTTTCCACGATGGTCGTGTGGAAAGGCTGAATAGTTTTGACGAAAAAATTGCTAAAATTAGTACACCAGATGAAGAGTTCGGTGACGTTGACCCCCACGCAACTGACTTGTTGCAAGCACAAGCGGGTTTTCCTGTAACGTCTGAACATGAAATGCGTTCAAATTATCTGGAGAGAAGCAGTAATGACCATTTGAGGCTAAATCTTGAAAAAAGAATGGTTTCCGCTGTTAAGGCTTCTACGTTGGAGTCTGTTGGTTCTCATTCATGGGAAGCCTTATTTAGAAACGCCTACAATGAGGCTGATTCAGATATTGAAAAACTGGTTTCGTTTGCTCGTATTAGGGAGTTGTTAGCCGAGTATCAGCGCTCGCAAATTTTTATTGATACACCATGGAAAAATTATATTGAAGGTGATGTGTCTGCTTTAACGGATTCGGCCAAGCGCGGGGCGATATTGTTTTACAGTAGTGTCGAAAAGGGCGGGGCCGGCTGCGTGAGCTGCCATTCAGGTGATTTTTTTACGGACGAAAGCTTCCATAACCTTGCCATGCCGCAAATAGGATTTGGCAAAGAGCTAAACGGGAATGATCGAGGTCGATATTTAAGAACTGGTGTGTTAGAGGATCAATACGCATTTCGCACGCCAAGTTTGATTAACGTTAGTGAAACGGCCCCCTATACACACGCTGGCGCGTATTTTACTTTAGAGGCTGTAGTTAGGCACCATTTGTCACCTTCCGAGAAAATACATAGCTTTGATTTCGAGAATCCTGCATTTCTACAGCAAGGAATTTTACTGGACACAGCGCAGCTTTGGACTGAGCGAGCATTGAAGAAATACCAACAAAGTGAAAAAAGCGTGGACCTAGAAGTGGCTCGGCTTAATGATGTTGATGTTGCTGATTTGGTAGAGTTTTTAAACCATCTAACCGATCCTTGTGTGAAGAATGAGAGCTGCTTAAAAAGCTGGGTGCCGGACCCCGATAACAATCGTTTTCCGGATAAGTCTATATTATTGTCTCATTAGTTGAGTCACCTGGGGTTCTCTAGGTGTGTCAAGTCCCATAGTTGTTTATAACAGGAGGCTTATTGATTGGCGGTAAGTAACCAATGGCAGAATGAGGGCTTTGGTAGTTGTAGTGGTGTATCTATGCAGCAAAGAATCCGGTTCGCTGTGACGACTCCTTATAGCTACGATCATAGGCCCTTTTCCACGAAGTGTGGTGAATCCACCTTTCAGCCTTACCGGTAATGCCAGGCATCTATGATCTGGTGCGACGATTTCTGAGCCCCAACCGCCGGCTTTCGCGAACAAAGACGCTAGAGCGGTAACAGCCTCGGTTATCAGTCAATATAAGCTAAATGCGGATGCCCAAAGAGCGGTAATAGCGCAGGGCGTCGATCAAGGCGCGTGAGACACTGGCCGCGCTTTCCCCGGTCAGGTCGTCGAACCAAGCTACGGCTATGATCTTAATCGCATAAGCACGTTTCCCAAGCCTGCTCCTGCTTGCCTGTGGGCTCCCCGTCACAAGGAGACCGGGTTTGCACAAGCGCCCAATCTCTTGATGTCCAGGGGTAGAAGATCGCCGGGATTGTCATGCTCATAGCGGTTGGCAGGCCGTGCCGGCTCTAGCGTCGATAGTCGATTAAAACCGGTTCGCTGCAGCACCCAGTCGACCGTGCTGGCGCAGACGCCTTCCCCTTCATTGATTTGGCTGTAAATGCGTCTTTCGCTCCGCTTTTCGATGATCCGTTGCCGCTGTTCATCGCTAGTGGCATGGAGCAGCGGTGTGGGTGCCCTCGGTTTTTATCCCGAGGACAGGGCGCTCCGGCGCCGCCTTACGCGTCGAGCGTTGTAGTGGTCAACTAATTCCGGACAGTGATTTAAGTTTTTTCTCTGCTCCAGCGGGGCGATGCCACCCTTGAGCGTCTCACCGGGAATACGCACGAATTGGGAAACTTCCTACACAGATCGTATTGCCCATCTGATGATTTTCTATCCATAAGGTCAGTGTCGTTGGGTCATGGATGAGCAAGGAGGCTAGCGATGCCCGGTGCCCATTATGCCCTGATGTCCTTGGACTCTACCCTCTTAATACCACTGTACCTGCCCCTACTTGCGACGGGCTTTGCTTAGTGTCCGTATCCATCCATCCCTGTCCGCGACAATCCACAAACCTAGTGTAGGCTCTGGTATAGCAGTCTAGAAGATAATGTGGAGACTCCTTTAAATTCAGCCTAAACACACCCATGCATCACCGGCGTATACTGTCTCAGGTCCGCGTTCACAGGTCTTCCGGAGAATACATCATGGTTAAAGTCGGCCATGATAGAGGGATTGGTGAAGGGAATCATGACAGATCTTCATGGTCGTGCGACGAATCAGGGAGCCGCGGTTTGCTATTAAACGGCAAGCAGAACGGGCAAGGGGGGGGGGCGATGACAAGAACCATATTCGCTGCGTTGCTGATGTTGTGGAGCTGTTCCGCACTGGCGTCGGATTACGCCGAGGCTACCGGAGGCGAGAGCAGGGTCAGTGTGGTGATCATTGATGATTATCGCGCGGTGCTCGAGTTGTTTGAGCAGCTTCACTACACCGATAAAAGCTGGGTGGAAGGCGACCGCCATGTGCCGAGGGTTTACCTCTCCACGGTGCCGGAGCAGTGGGGCAAAGGTGTCAGCCGTGAGATCAGTGTCAGCCTCAAGAAAAAACTGTTCTTCCGTGCTGTGGGGCCGTTGATACTGCGCAGTAATGAATTGATTCAGCAGGACCGGGAACGCCTGCTTGGTCTGCAGATGGAATTTGCGTTGTCCTCTGACGATAACCGCTGGCTTCAGCAGCTGGCCGACCAGTACCGGGTGGAAACAGAGGGCAAGGAGCGTGTCGCTGAGCTGTTACGCCGGGTCGATGTGATTCCGCCTTCGCTGATTCTGGCTCAGGCAGCAGAGGAGAGTGGCTGGGGGACCTCCCGTTTTGCGTTCGCTGGTAACGCCCTGTTTGGGCAATGGACGTGGGGAGGGAAGGGGATCACTCCGGAGAGCCAGCGTAGCGGGATGGGCAATTACAAAATCGCGGCCTTTGATGCGCCACTGCAGTCGGTACAGGCCCATACGTTGAACCTCAATAGCCACCCGGCCTATACGCATTTTCGCACTCTGCGGGCAAGCAGCCGAAAGGCTGGCAGGCCGTATACCGGCATCGATGCGGCCGCTACCCTCGATAGGTACTCCGAACGCGGGGCGGCATATGTGAAGTCCCTGCAATCAATCATTAAGTACAACAAGCTTCAGGGCACGGATGCTGCGCGTTTCGCAGACATGCATGCCATGGTGCTGGTGCCAGCGGATCAAGGCAGATAGCCCCCGAATCCCGCCCTCCGATCCTCTCAATTGACCGTTGATAACCAAACGCAACCAATCTGGTAATGCTCTGCCGCAAAAAAACCGGATGATAGGGTGTTTGTAGCTGCGTGTTTGAGCACCTGGCTGTGAGCGCACGAATAACAATAAGGAGCAGGGAGAATGGCCCGTAAATTATCCATTATGGATTCCGGCTGGCTGATGATGGAAACTCGCGAAACCCCCATGCATGTGGGTGGGCTGGCGTTGTTCGCGATTCCTGAGGACGCGCCCGCGGATTACATGGAAGGCATCTATCGCTACCTGGTGGAGGTGAATGGAATCTGCCGCCCCTTCAATCAGAAGATCCAGTCGCGCTTGCCCATGCGCATGGATGCCGCCTGGGTGGAAGACAAGACCTTTGATATCGATTACCACGTGCGGCATTCCGCTCTGCCGCGCCCGGGGCGGGTGCGCGAGCTGCTGGCGCTGGTGTCGCGGCTGCACGCCCAGCGTCTGGATCCCAGTCGCCCATTGTGGGAGAGCTACTTGATTGAAGGGCTGGAAGGCAACCGCTTCGCCCTTTATACCAAGATGCACCATTCCATGGTGGACGGGGTGGCGGGTATGTACCTGATGCAGTCACGTCTGGCTAACAGTGCCGAAGATCGCCTGCCGGTGCCCTGGTCTGGCGAATGGGATGCGGAGAAGAAACCGAGAAAGAGCAGTGGTGCCCCTGCGGCAACTACGGGTATGAAAGGCACGGTGAATAACCTGCGCCGGGGCAGTAGCCAGCTGGTGGACCTGTTGCGACAGCCCAAAGACGGCAATGTGAAGACTATCTATCGGGCACCGAAAACCCAGCTCAACCGGCGAGTGACCGGCGCCCGGCGCTTTGCGGCCCAGTCCTGGTCTCTGCCACGTATCAAGGCAGCGGCCAAACAGCATGGCGGCACCGTCAATGATATGTTTCTGGCCATGTGTGGCGGGGCCCTGCGGCGTTACCTGTTGAGCCAGGACGCGTTACCGGACCAGCCGCTGGTGGCTCAGGTGCCGGTGTCGTTGCGCAGTGCGGACCAGGCGGGCGACGGTGGTAATGCGATTACCACCGTGCAAGTCAGCCTGGGAACGCATATCGCCGAGCCGCTGAACCGGCTGGCAGCCATTCAGGATTCCATGAAAGGGGTGAAGTCCCGGCTTGGCGATATGCAGAAGTCCGAGATCGATGTCTATACCTTGCTCACGAATGTGCCGTTGTCGCTTGGCCAGGTGACGGGGTTGTCCGGGCGGGTAAGCCCCATGTTCAATCTGGTGATTTCCAACGTGCCAGGGCCCAAGGATCCGCTGTATCTCAACGGCGCGGAAATGTTGGCTTCTTACCCTGTGTCGTTGGTGCTGCATGGCTATGCGTTGAATATCACCGTGCTCAGCTATAAGGACAGCCTGGAATTCGGGGTGATTGGTTGCCGCGATACACTGCCGCATATCCAGCGCTTTCTGGATTACTTTGAAGAGTCGCTGGTTGAACTGGAAAGTTGATCCGGTAACCGTTTTCTGAGGGCCGGGAAGGAAGGCTTGCGGTTGAGTAGCGCCTACGGGGTAGGCGCTACTCAACAGTGATGCAGGCCTTGCCGCTTTTAGTCCCGGAAGAACCAGCGCACGCCAACCTCGTATTCAGTCAGGTCCAGATCATCGTAATCGCGCAGCGTGGCAGATAGCCCAACTTGCTGGGTGACTTTATAAATGGCTTCGATAAGCGAGGCGGTATCACGGAATAGCACATCTGATTCGCCGATTTCGAGGCCGATCTGCCATTTATCGTTGAATTCGTGTCTGAGCCCGATGTGGTGGTACCAACCGCGCTCGGTAGAACCGTTTTGCAGCTCAAGCTCGTTGTGGTCCGAGCCCAGAAAAATCGCAGTCTGGGCGTTTAACGGGTAATGAACGCCGAGACCAAGCACCGACCAGGATTCTTGCTGTGCGTTTTTTTCCGGCAACCGGACATTCCCTGCGTGGTAACGACCGCGCGCATGGAGCCAGCCGAAAGCCGAAGCGCTGGCCTTTAGTGTGCCGGAGCTGCTGTCGCCGAAACCGGAGTAGTCGGTATTTTGTAGGGAGTAGCCGATGTCGACGTAGTCGAAGGTTTCGGAGGCTTGTGCTAATGGGCTAAAGAGAATGGCCGATGCGAATGCAATGCGATAAAGGCTGTGCACGATGAAGTCCTTGTTTATTTTATTTATGCGGAGGGAAGGATAGCGGAAATGGCTTGAGGATGGGCGAGTAATTGCCAGGTAGAGAGGCTACCCATCGCGTTTGCCCTGCCAGAAAAGCTGCGCTTGCGGTCTGTGCGCTGCTTTCTCGCTCCTTCCCTTGTTCTTCTTGCCTCCATCTTCCCCTAAAATACCCGGCAACCAATCTCTCTGGAGCAAGATTCGTATGGGCCGCGCCTACCAAAACCGTAAAGAGTCCATGGCGAAAACCTCGGACATGAAAGCCAAGGTGTACAGCCGTTATGGCCGGGAAATTTATGTCAGTGCGAAATCCGGCGGCCTGGATCCCTCGGCGAATCTGGCGTTGCGCAGCCTGATTGACCGCGCCAAAAAGGATCAGGTGCCCGGCCATGTGATCGACAAGGCCATCGAGAAAGCCAAAGGCGGTGGTGGCGAGGATTACTCTCCGGCTCGCTATGAAGGTTATGGCCCGGGTGGTTGCATGGCGCTGATCGAATGCCTGACGGACAACCCGAACCGTACCTTTGGCGATGTGCGTATGGCCTTCACCAAGACCAAATGCAAGATCGGCACACAAGGCACAGTGAGTCACATGTTCGATCACGTGGCCATTTTCGTCTTTGCCCATGCGGACGAAGATGCGGTGCTGGAAGCGCTGATGGATGCAGATGTGGATGTCAGCGAGATCGAAGATGACAACGGCACACTGACCGTCTTTACGCCCAATACGGAATACTTCAAGGCCAAGCAGGCGCTGACGGAAGCCTTCGGTGAACTGGACTTCGACGTGGATGAAATCCAGTTTGTCCCGCAGAGCTACACCACCATCAGTAGCGAAGATATGGAGATGTTCGACAAATTCATGGCCATGCTGAATGATCTGGACGATGTTCAGAACGTGTATCACAACGTGGATCTGGGTTAGTCGCACATGCCAATTCGTGACGAAGAGATTCTCGCCGCCGCACAGGCCCTGGCCGGTTCGTTGGCGCAACAGCGGTTGCTGTTGACCACCGCGGAGTCGTGCACCGGCGGGGGCATTGCGGAAACCCTGACCGGTATCGCCGGTGCCTCGGCGTGGTTTGACCGGGGATTCGTGACGTATTCCAACGAGGCCAAGCTGTCGATGCTGGGCGTGTCGCAGTCTACGCTGGACAGATTCGGTGCCGTCAGCGAGGCGACCGCGCTGGAAATGGCGCGTGGTGCGATTAGTCACTCCGGTGCCCATGTCAGCGTGGCGGTGACCGGCATCGCCGGGCCTGACGGTGGAACCCCGGACAAGCCCGTGGGAACGGTCTGGATTGCCTGGGGGCAGAAGCTGGGCTATGCCGAGGCGCGTCGCTTTCAGTTTGACGGCGACCGCAATGCCGTCCGTCAGCAAGCCATCCTCGAAGCCATACTGGGCTTGAATGCCCGCCTCAAGTAGCCACAATCGGGCTATTCATCCTGACCCTGCCGAGGCGGGGTTACGGTAACAGCGATCTGGACAGAAACAGGGAGGTTGCAATGGGCTGCCAATGCTGTTCATAATACTGTCCATATTGTCAGCACTGGTCGAAAGGCCAGATAAGACAGATCAGATACGGTTGGCGTCAATGAGTGACGCGCCGAAAACGGAGAGGGGTCACAATGAGCGATAAAGGTAAGGCGCTGTCCGCCGCACTGTCACAGATTGAGCGCCAATTCGGCAAGGGTTCCGTCATGCGCATGGGCGATCGCAAGCGCGAGCGCATGCCATCCATTTCTACCGGGTCACTGGGGCTGGACGTTGCCCTGGGGATTGGCGGGCTGCCGAAGGGGCGGATCGTGGAAATCTACGGCCCTG
>Ga0209712_10000256_pt1 | contig 48710 bp, 33 predicted proteins | sample ArcOceMetagenome_FD_187443 | JGI IMG/M metagenome (GOLD analysis project Ga0209712, IMG submission 187443) | Marine eukaryotic phytoplankton communities from Arctic Ocean - Arctic Ocean - Greenland ARC118M Metagenome (SPAdes) (version 2) | ecosystem: Environmental > Aquatic > Marine > Oceanic...
GATGTGGATACGGGCTCAAGTGCGGTTTACACCACAACGGATACAGCGGCTCACGGTGCGTTTACGCTTACCGCGGATGGCGACTGGACATACACGTTGGATAGCGCCGGCGATGCAGCGGTACAGGCGTTGAACGTGGGTCAATCATTGGTCGAGACCTTTACGGTCACGGTCACAGATGATAACAATGCCACGGCTACTCAGGATGTCACGGTGACCATCAACGGCACGAATGAAGCGCCAGTCGCAGAAGATGACTCCTTTACTGTCCACGAAGGACTATCTGTGGAAGGCAATTTGATCAGCCACGAAGACAGCAACGATGGGATTAGTGATACTGATGGAGGCGATGGGAATACCTTGTCTGTTACCAAGGTTAACGGTAACTCTATTTCCGGTGATGCCATTTTTACAATGATAGATGGTACATTAAAGGAGGTAGATGTTTCGCCACTCGATGATGCAGTATTTATTGGTACAAATGACAATGGCATCTTGCATATTAATGAGAATGGGGCATTCACTTATGAAAATAAAGGTTTTTTTAAGGCTGATGACTCAACCCCACCAATCTTTCCAAGCTTTGAATACACATTAAGCGATGGAATCGATACAGATACTGCAACAGTATTGATTAACATTGAGGTTAATACTCCAGACGCTAATTCTGATGCAAACGTCATTTCATTGATAGAGTTTTTGGATAGTGGGTTGGCATATAAAGCCACTGTAGAAGGAGATGTTGTTGCCGGTGATGCCACAAGTGATGGTGCAACAGCCGATACTTCGCTTGATGGTTTTGGTTCTCCGATAGTCACACAGGTCGAATATAATGGTGAGGTGTTTGATACGTTTACTGCTGGTACCGATCCTGAACTTGATGGAGGTAGCGATTATCTCCCCATTGTTACATCTTTTGGCACCTTAACCGTTCATGATACAGGTTATTATCAATTCTCCACAGACGCATTTATGGTTATACCAGGTGGAGTGAAAAGCTTAGTGTTTAAATACACCATTCAAGATGGTGATCCAGTAAATCCGGATACAGCTTCGACGGATTTAAGGATAGATATCAGATCACCAGATGCAGAAGAACTAATAGCACCAGAGCCCACTTCCAAATTTATCGAGCTTGACCTTGATGAAACAAGTGGCAGCATCGATACCTTCTCCCATACAGTGGGTAAGACGGACTTTGATGAGGGGCTACAAGGCTTCATTCAGGACATACAACTTGACTTAAGCGATGTACTGGCTCAGACCCACAGCGATAGTCTTGATGAATATCTTGACCCTGGTGCCGATAGTCAAGAAATTGCTTTTAATCATAACTTTGAGCATGAAACTGGCAAAGGTGCGCCGATGGAGCAGGACCTAGTCTTAGATAAGGCGGGTACTGAGTCAGAGGAGGGTGACGGTGTCTATGTGACTAATGGTCTACTGGCAGAGGGTGGGATGATTATTAGCGATGCGTTTGCAGCCAACCCTGCTCCGCTGCCGGAAATTGACACCCAAGACATATTATAGAAATTCTTAATACAAGGCGGCAATACCGTATTATTTTATGATGCTGTGTTACTGCCTAAACCTTGCTCCAGGAATATGAAATATAGTGTTATCCTCGGTTAAGCCTACACCTCAATGGACCATAAACGCTTCACAGCGTGTCAATTCCGATCCTTTGCTGGATAGTTTAGTTTTATTGACAGAACATTTTGGTAATCCTTGCTCCCCCGAAGCCCTCACCGCAGGCTTACCGATTAGCAGTACGCAACTGACCCCTGAGCTATTACCCCAGGCCGCCTCTCGAGCAGGCCTCAGTGCCAAACTGGTTCGCAAAGGCCTGAACGAACTACCCTCTATGCTGCTACCCTGTATTTTAATGCTTAAAGACAAAAATGCCTGTGTGTTACAAGAGCTCAATTTGGAAAAAAATAAGGCTATTGTCACCTTGCCCGAAACCGGGGGTGAAGAGCAATTAAGTATAGAAGAGTTAGAGTCCAATTTTGTTGGTTATTTGTTTCTCATCAAGCAGCAATACCGTGGTGACCGGAATTTTGATGTACACATTAATGACTCCACAGAGCACTGGTTATGGAAACATCTAAAAAGTGCCTCCCCCATTTATCGAGATGTGATTGTTGCTTCGGTAATGGTGAATATATTTGCCTTAGTGTTGCCTCTTTTTGTAATGAATATCTATGATAAGGTGGTACCTAACCTAGCGTTTGAATCACTCTGGGTGTTATCTATTGGTGCTGGTATTGTATATATCTTTGATTTTATTTTGAAACAATTACGGGCCTACCTGATTGACGTGGCTGGGAAAAAAATTGACATCGAGGTATCCTCTAAATTATTTGCGAAAGTCATTGGTATTCCACTTGAAAAGCGCGCCCCGAGTATTGGCGGCATGGCCAAGCAATTAAGTGAATTTGACAATGTTAGAGAGTTCTTCTCCTCTGCAACTATCACGGCATTGGTGGACTTACCCTTCGCAGTCTTATTCATGCTGTGTATCTGGCTGGTTGCTGGAGATCTGGTGTTATTCCCCATTGTGGCGTCTTTACTGATTATTGGCTATACGCTGTCAAAGCAAGCTAAGCTGAAGGCCGCCATTGAAGAAAGCAATAAGTTTTCCAGCTTGCGCCATGGCCACCTGATCGAATGTTTGAGTGCACTGGAGTCGATAAAAGCTAACGGGGCAGAAGGCGTGGTGCAAAACGCTTGGCAACAAATGGTAGGGCACACCTCTACTTGGCTTCTTAAGTCTAAAGAAATCAGTAATTCGGTGATTAATTTCGCCAGCTTTATTCTACAAGTGTCTATTATTGGGGTCGTCATCTTGGGGGTATATCGTGTTTCAGATAACCTAATTTCAATGGGCGGGATCATTGCCTCGGTGATGTTAACTGGACGAGCCATATCACCCATTGCTAAACTGGCGGGGTTGATGACACGTTCTAATCAGACGGTGAGCGCCTTACGACAGCTTGACGGTTTAATGGCTCAAGAAGGGGAATTTGAAAATAAAGCTCACCTGGCCAGTAGAACGAAACTTTCAGGGGATATTAGCGCCGAAAACATCAGTTTTAGCTACCCCAATGCCGACAGTGCTAGCTTGCAGCAGATGTCGATAAACATTAAGCAAGGGGAAAAGATAGCCATAGTCGGGCGTAACGGCTCGGGTAAAACCACCCTTGCCAAGGTATTATTGGGCCTGTATCAACCCACCACCGGTAGCATTCGGTTTGATGGTTTAAATCATCAGCAGATACACCCCAGTGATCTGCGCCGCAATGTGGGTTACTTACCCCAAGATATCACCTTATTTCATGGGACCATTCGAGACAATATTTTGTTTGGTACCAGGCAAGTAACTGAATATCAGCTTATCAGAGCCGTGCAACTTTCAGGCGTCAATGAATTTACCAACCATGAAACCCAAGGGCTGGATCAACAAGTGGGTGAGAGTGGTAGCACCTTATCTCGGGGACAACGTCAATCCATCGCACTGGCACGGGCGATTTTAAATGAGCCACAAATACTGTTGTTGGATGAGCCCACCGCCAGCCTCGATTCACGGGCAGAGAAGAAGTTTATTGAGTCCATCAATGCCACAGCTGTAGAGCGCACCTTAGTATTAATTACCCATAAAATGGACTTATTATCTTTAGTGGACCGCATCATCGTATTGGAGAAAGGAAAACTCGTTATCGATGGTCCAAAAGAGGTAGTTTTGCAGCAGTTAAAAGGCACCAAAGATAATCATGAGGTTAGCCTGTGAAAGTTAGCCAACAAGATTTAGAGATGGCAGACGATGTGTATGGGGCCATGTTAACCGAAGTACCCAGTTTGCATCGATTGATCATATGGTCGATGGCAGGCTTGTTACTAAGTTTTATTGTTTGGGCCTACTTTGCTGCATTGGATCAGGTTACGTCTGGTATGGGTAAGGTTATTCCGTCGTCGCAAATACAGTTTATTCAAAGCTTAGACGGGGGAGTACTTGAGGAGTTGTTTGTGCAAGAAGGCATGCAAGTCATTAAAGGGCAACCCATAGCCAGAATTGACGATACCCGTTTTCGTTCAGACTTTGCCGAGCAAAAGCAAGAGGTTGATAGCTTACGGGTCAACATTATACGTTTAAGAGCCGAGCTATCCAGTATTTTAATTGGCAGTCATAACGACTGGGAACTGCAAATTCAAATAAATAAGTCTGTTCCAGCATACCCAGAAGATCTCATGCTTTATGCAGGTGTCATGATCAAACAACAACAAGATGAATATGCCGGCAGATTAGATAATCTCATCAATCAAGTGGCTATTCAGAGTCAACAAATAAAACAACGGGAGCAGGAGATAACCGAATTAATATCCAAAATTAATACCTTGGATATTAGTTATAAACTGGCCAGTAAGGAACTTGATTTAACAAGGCCTTTGGCGGAAAAAGTCATTGTTTCGAAGATAGAATTATACAAGCTTGAGCGCAGCGTGAATGAACTTAGAGGTGAACTAAACGCTGTGCGTTTACTGTCACCTAAATTAAACTCGGTATTGCAAGAGTCAATTTTAAATCGCCGTGAGTCGGTATTGTCCTACCGAGCTGAGGTGCGGGCACAACTCAACGAGCTGCAAAATAAACTGTCTAGGATCAGTGAATCTCAGGTTGGCGCCAAAGATAAGGTAACCAAGGCCTTAATATTATCACCTGTGGTAGGCACTATTAAAACCATACATATAAATACGCTGGGAGGGGTGGTCAAACCCGGAGAAACCATTACAGAAATCGTCCCAACTGAAGATAGGTTAATGGTACAAGCGAAAATAACACCACAAAACATTGGGTTTATTTACCCCGGACTGCCTGCGGTGGTAAAAATAACCGCTTATGATTTTGTACGCTACGGAGGCTTAACCGGAAAGGTTGAACATATCAGTGCCGATACAACCCAAGACGAAGAAGGCAATAGCTTTTATTTAATTAGAATAAAAACCGATGCCTCCAGCATCAAAAATAAAAACAATAAGGAAATGCCTATTATTCCAGGGATGATGACTGAAGTTGATGTGATAACGGGTAAACGCACAATATTAGAATACATATTAAATCCTATTTTACGAGCTAACGAGGCTGCATTACGAGAACGTTAAACTCAGAAAGATAACAACAATTACAATTACAATGATAAGGCATTTTATGAGTAAATATATTTTTAGTGCAAAGACAAAGGTCAGACTTGGATTATTATGTTTGTCGGCGTTGTACGTTGCTCCCCTGCAGGCCCAGAGTTTAGAAGAAACTGTTGCGATGGCGTTGGACACCCACCCTGATATTCGCCAATCATTTGCTAGATTCCAATCTAAGGAAGAAGAAGTTAATCAAGCTAAATCTGGGTATCTGCCGACGATCGATTTGACCGCTGGTTATGGTTATGAGTATACCGATAGTCCGGGAAACAGAAGAAATGCCTTGGACTTTGATGACGGTGACACTGAACTGGGACGGGGTGAATTTGGCGTTAGTCTCAGGCAGATAATTTTTGACGGAATGTTCACCCGCCATGAAGTTGAACGGACTAAGTTTGAAGCCAGTGCAGAACAATGGGCATTAATAAGCACCGCCGAAGATCTGGCACTGTCAGTCAGTCAGGCCTATTTAAACTATTTAAAAACAGAGCAGCTTGTTGGCTTAGCTACAAAAAATTTGGAATATCATGGTGATACTCTTAAAAAAATAGAAGAAAGGACAGACTCAGGGCTGGGCAGCATCGCGGATCTTTATCAAATTAAAGGTCGTTTAGCCCGTGCTAACTCTAATTTGATAGCAGCCCGCAATAACAACCAGGATGCAAAAGCACAATTTATACATTTAACCGATATCATGCCTAAAAAACTTGTGGTGCCTGTACCTGATGCGGATATGTTACCAGAAGACGCCAGTAGTGGTCTAATTTTGGCCATTGAGCGTCACCCCATCATTAAATCAGCACAGCAGGATATCAACGCTGCTCGTTCATTTAAAAGTACGGTCAACGCCAGTTATTACCCAACACTTTCACTAGAAGTGGCGGCAAATTCTGACAATGATATAACTGGCGAAAGTGGTTTAAATCGCTTCGGTTCAAACGTCGGGGGGCACCGTAACGATTTTAGCGCCATGTTGCGCGTACGCTATAATCTTTACGCAGGTGGTAAAGATGCGGCACAACAACGCAACGCGGCTTATAAAATTACTGCAGCGCAAGAAATAAACTACAGCGCCCATCGCCAGGTCACGGAAAGTTTTAGACTGGCTTGGAATGCGTTTGAGGCGTTGGGACAACAAAAAACGTATATTCGGCAACACGTTATTGCATCGAAAGACACCCATGAGGCTTATCAACAACAATTTGATTTGGGACAAAGAAATCTACTTGATTTACTCGATACAAAGAATGAATTGTTTCAAGCCCGCCAGGATTACTTAGATGCCGATTTTAATGAATTGATCGCAAGATATCGCTTATTAAATGTAACAGGGCAGTTACTTGACTCATTGCGGGTGACTCGATCGACTGCATGGCAGGGAGAACATGATTATGTTCAAGGGGCTAACAATGAATAAGTTACCGTTAACTAAATCTTTACCAGTAATAAAATTATCTTTACTACTTTGTGGGACTATTCTGTTAAGTGCTTGTGCTGGGAATAATATCGTCAGCTTAGAATCAAGTGTAGTGCAGTTAGAAGATTTAAATGATTTTGATGGTGATGGTGTGATAGAAGCAAGGGAAAAATGTGCAGACACTGTACCCGGCGCAACCATTGATAATGTTGGATGTGGCACACAAACCAGTTATGTTGAGCCACTTAAAGTTGATATTAAATTTGCTAATAACTCTTACAGTATTCCACCATCAGCAATTTCTGAAATCCAGGCCCTCGCAAGGTTTCTTGAACAAAGACCAGAATTACGAGTAATTATTAAGGGGCATACCAGTAAGGTTGGAGCAGCAGAACTTAATCAAACATTATCAATTGAACGAGCCGAATCTGTAGTATCGGTTTTGGTCAATGATTTTAATATTGCGACTGAGCGTGTTTCGTCTATAGGGTATGGTTTTGATCGTCTAGCTAATTCTGCAGACACTACTGCAGCTCATGCTAATAATCGCCGTGTTACGGCAAAGTTAAGTGCAACAGTGAGTGTGGATAACATGAAGTGGACGATTTATACTCTAGATTAAGTCCAGTGATAATTAGGAAATAATATGAGGAACAGCCAGTTTATAGCCGCAACGCTATCAAAAAAGGCGGTTCCTGTATTAATCCTCATTATGACTTTTTTGACTAGTATTTATGCCGATCCTAGAGCAACACTAGATGGCCCCAAGATAGTATCAGCATTAGAAGCAAGTTATGGCGAACGAGCGGGTAAACGAGGTACCGCTTGGCTCAATTTGATGCAAGCTGAGCCAAATTTTTCAGTAAACGATAACTTAGAAAAAGTGAACCGCTTTTTCAATATGTTCCATTTTATTGATGATATTGATTTATGGGGAGATAAAAATTATTGGGCTACCCCAGTCGAATTTATTGGTGCGAACGGGGGAGATTGCGAAGATTATTCTATCGCTAAATATTTTACCCTGTTGGAATTAGGTATCGCCGATGAAAAAATGAGGATCACTATGGTTAAAGCAGTCAACCAAGCTCAATATCATATGGTCCTTGCATACTATGCTACGCCTGCTTCTATACCCTTAATATTGGATAACATTGAAGGTGTGATAAAACCAGCAAACACACGCACCGATCTCATCCCCATATTTAGCTTTAACGGCAGTCAGTTATGGGTAAACAAAGAGAGAGGACGCAGTGTTGCCATAGGAAATGCTTCACGTATTAAAGCGTGGCGTAATTTACGTCAGCGAATAAACACGGCAAAACTCAAACAACCCAAGCTTAAACTTTAATCTGGAGTTTTAATCAATGACCCTATTTCGACAAATATACTCATTACTATTTGGACTTTTTTTGTTGGTTATGACCAGTTTGGTTTATTTTCAGTTTACTCAAGCTCGTGACTTTATGAATCAGCAAATGGAGTCTGATCTTAATAACACCATGACATCATTAAGTTTAATGTTAAAACCCCATATAGAAACAGGAGATATGGCATCGGCTGAAACCTTGGGTAATGTTATTATTAAAGGGGGTTTTTATCGTAAAGTCACATTAAAATGGCTAGCAGACGGAAAGGTACAAACATGGGAAAATCCGGTTGTTATTGAAGGTGTTCCAAAATGGCTAATTGATTTAGAAGTATTTGGAGTGCAAAAAAAGAAAAATATTATTACCTCTAAATGGATGCAGTTAGCTGAACTTGAGATTGAGGCACACCCAGGCTTAGGTTACCAGCAACTGTGGCGTGTCATGACGGATACAACCTTGATTTTATCATTGTTATTTATCATCAGTATTTTTGTTCTCAGGTACAGACTTAGTTATATTTTAAAGCCGTTACATGACATAGCTCTGCAGGCTAAAGAAATTGGTCAGCGAAAATTCGGTCATAGCATAAAAATACCTAAAACGACTGAACTAAAAGATGTCGTGGGTGCAATTAATTCAATGTCTGGGCAGTTAAAACAAGTTTTTTCTTCATTAGATCAAGAAGTCAGTGAATTAAAAGAGGACAAATTGGTGGATCAGGTTTCCCAATTACCTAATCGCCAATACTTGTTTGCGCAAATTCATAATTGGCTGAATGAGCCTGGGTTCGGTGGACTTATTTTAACTAAATTTGATTGGTTAGAAGACATTCATAGTAGATATGGCTATCAAGGTCGAGATCAAATCATCAAGGTACTGTCTCAAAGAATGCAGGCTGAGTTACCCGATATTGCCGAGGGTGTAATAGCGAGGATTGCTAATACCGAGTTTGCATTCTTGTTGACTAAAGCTGAACATCACCAAATTGAAACTTATTTACAAACACTGATACGCATCATTAATCAGGAAATCACAAAAGCAGGTTGTATTGCTAACAGTAAATTTGCCCTCGGCATCAGCCAGCGTATTGACAACATGCAGCCCTCTCATTTGTTATCTCAGTCGGACAATGCATTACAACAAGCCCTAAAAGAAGGCAAAATTAGCCATTGGATAAATGCACAACAACCGCAAAAGTATAGTAGAGAGCAATGGCGTAGTAAGTTAGTAGACGCCATTAACCAAAATCATTTCGTGTTTCAATGGCAATCAGTAATCGATATGCAGTCTGAGGATATTATTCAACGTGAGCTATATTGTCGCTTGAATATTGACGATACAGTTGTCAGTGCCTCCGAATTTATGCCTTTTATAGAGTTGCTGGCTCTTGGGAGTCAACTTGACAGGTGTTTATTGGAGACCATCGAGAAAAAGAACATTCTGGCCATCAGTCATCAGCCCGTTGCCATTAATTTAACCCATGACAGCGTGCAGGATAACGAGTTTGCACAATGGCTGGCAACGTTCTTACAACAATCGAAACATACACATCAGATGTTGTTTGAAATGCCAGAATCGGCATTAATTCATTCATTTGAACAGTGCTACAAACTCATAGAAATAATCCGTTCAGCGGGTGCAAAAGTGGGTGTTGATCAGTGTGGTCGTCAAATGGGCTCACTTGACTATTTACAAAAACTTCAACCACACTATATTAAACTTGACCAGTCTTTTGCATTCTATGAAAAATTAAATCAAGGTAATGAAATGTGCCGAGCTTTGATTAATATTGCCAAAGGTTTAAATATTGACGTGATCATTACCGGTATTGAAAATCAGCAACAATTACAGCAGTTTTCATCCCTAAGGGCTGAAGGTTATCAAGGCTATATATCAGCACCAGAGGACATTTCACAGTAAAACAAGCTGGTAATGCTAGGATGTTTACCGATTCAAAAAAATTTATCTAACTTTTGGTACGACAAAAAAAATGGCACACTATTGAGTATATAATGAGCCATTTTTTTGTGATGATAGTTGCGCCTACATCAGCGTCTATTATTTAAACACCTACTCACCAGCAATCTGCATATTTTCAATTAATATTGAACCTGTTTGCACACTGCCGCGGGTCTCTTGTTCGGCGCCTATAGCCACAATATTTTTTAACATGTCGGCTAAGTTACCTGCAATGGTAATTTCGTGAACTGGATATTGAATGACACCATTCTCTACCCAAAAGCCTGCCGCGCCTCTTGAGTAATCACCGGTAACAATATTGACACCTTGACCCATTAGTTCAGTGACTAACAAACCTGTACCTAGTTTTGCCAGCATTTCTTGATCGGAGTCACCAGTGTGTTGAATAAACCAATTGTGAATACCACCTGCATGACCAGTAGATTGCATGTTGAGCTTACGCGCTGAGTAACTGGTCAATAGATAGTGATTGAGTAATCCATTGCTAACGACATCCATGTCTTGGGTTCTAACGCCTTCATGATCAAAGGGGGAGCTGGCTAATCCCTTCAATATATGGGGACGTTCAGTAATATTGAGCCAACTTGGTAGTACTTGCTGGCCTAACTTGTCTAATAAAAAAGATGATTTTCGATACAAATTACCGCCGCTAATAGCGCTGATAAAGTGGCCAAATAGACCTGCAGCAATTTCTCGATCAAACAATACAGGTACTTTACAGGTCTTTACTTTTCTAGCGCCTAGTCTGCCCAAAGTAAATTGTGCAGCTTCAAGACCTAATTGTTCTGGGCTTGTTAACCTGCTGACTTCACGGCTTACTGCATAGCTATAATCTCGTTGCATTTCACCGTCTTGTTCACCAATCACCCCGCAACTCATGCTATAACGACTGCTATTATATCCTGCGAGAAAGCCATGACTGTTACCATATACTTTGGTACCTAAGTTAGCGTTGTAGGACGCACCATCTGAATTCGTAATACGGGGATCTAAATTTAATGCACTAGTTTCAGCAGCAATGACCTGCTGAATGGCATATTCAGTGTCTAGTTCTACAGGATGAAATAAATCCAAATCAGGAAACTCAAACGCCAACAGCTCTTTTTCAGCTAAACCAGAGCAATCATCATCACCGGTATGTTTGGCTATTTCTATAGCTTTTTCTACTGTGAGTTTTAACGCTTGGGGCGATAAATCAGCAGTCGAGGCACTACCTTTTTTCTTACCATGGTATACAGTGATACCCAAACCACCATCGTTCGTAAATTCAACGGTTTCTACTTCTTTGAGTCGAGAAGAGACTGCAATGCCTTCTACTTTAGACATGCTTGCTTCGGCCTGGGTCGCCCCTTTTTCTTTGGCTAATTTTAAAACGTCTTCTACTATGCTTTGTATTTCAGCTAATTGTTGTTGCATAAGGCCTTCATTATTTGGCTACACTGTAGTTTATTATCGCGTTGAGGGTTACAATCTTAACTAGTGTATCACTAAAGATAAAGTCATGGTCGCCCCGAAGAAAAACAAAGATGTTGAAGTTGAGTTCGACATTAACGAAGAAAATGAACAACTCAGCAAAACCCAAATTAAAGCCCAGATGGTCGCAATGCAAAAATTAGGAGAGTCTTTGGTTCATCTTGGACAATCCTCTTTAGCTAAAATACCTATGGAGCCTGAATTACTTGATGCAGTGATGCTCGCGCGCAAAATTTTGCGAAAAAAAGAAGGTTATCGTCGCCAACTGCAGCTGATAGGCAAAATAATGCGACATATAGATATTGCCGCAATAGAACAGGCCTTGAACAACATTAAATCCGCACATAAAAAATTAAATGATGCTTTTCATGGAATTGAAATGTTGAGAGACGACATCTTGAGTGAAGGTGATAGCAAAATTGAGTCAACTATTGCTGACTATCCCCAACTTGACCGGCAAAAAATGAGACAATATGTGCGTCAAGCTAATAAACAGCAAGCTGAAAACAAACCACCCAAAGCATCTCGTGAACTTTTTCAATATCTAAAACAAATTATAAATGGATAACATTTATATCTGTTCGTTGTGTTGATTTAAATTGAGGCTGAGGGTGTATTTCACTTACAAGTTCAAAGCAATGCTCAGCCTGGGTGTAACGTTAGTCTCGTAAGTGTGAGAAAACAGGTGTATGTAAGTTATTAAATTTGTCGGTTCTATTACAATTTCTTGACTGAATGAGCTGGCAGAAAATAATAAGTCTCAGAATCTAGCTGTGTGATATAAACAAACACCACACAGCTAATGCAATCACAAATTACTTTCTTAATCATATTGATAATAAAGTGCTTACTATTGTAATTGAGCATCATCTTATGTGAAGAAATAGCCGAAAATATAAAAGATACTAACCGATTATAAAGTTTTTTAACTGAGAGGTCCTACGATAGATGAAAAATTCTTGGGATCATTATTCTTTACTGAGCCAATTTTAATGTGGTAATCAGCTATGTAAAACCTGTCAGCTTTTGCAGGGTCTGACAGCGGTTGCATCATCTGGTTTTGGTTTACCTGACTACTTGCCTATGTTTATATCAGCAGGCTTTACAAGGTCAGCCTTAGCAAATATTGTCAAATGAGACTAAATGCTTAAAAGACCGCTCTGACTCGTTAACAAGGCTTTTTACCGCATAATAAATCGTTCTCACATGGCTTATGGTACTTTGAAAAATAATTATCAGTTTTCACCGCCGGTTCAGTAAGTACAAATAGCAATAGGCTGCATGCCACGCAAAAATGTGACGTATTGGGCACTAAACTACATTTCTCACAGGATTAATTGACCATGCAATGTTTCAGAACCGTATGTCTATGGGCCGTCTTCTCGCTATTTTTGGCTGCCTGTGGCGGTGGGACTGATGCACCTATATCTTCACCTGTTGTGCAAGACGTAGATAATGATGGCGTAAATAATGATGCTGATAGCTGTCCCAATACACCAGCTGGCACAGCGGTCGATGCTCAGGGTTGTAAAATACCACCTCAATCAAGCGATAGCGACAATGACGGCGTAAATGACGATGTTGACACCTGTCCTAATACACCGGTTGACAAAACGGTCGATGTATTAGGCTGTGAAATACCACCCCAACCAAGCGATAGCGACAATGATGGCATAAATGATGATGTTGACATCTGTCCCAATACGCCGGCTGACACAATGGTCGATGCCCAAGGCTGTGAAGTACAAACAGGCGATAATGTGTCAGTTCTTATTCAGGCTGAGGACTACACCAATTACTACGATACCACTCCGGGAAATACTGGTGGCGCTTATAAATTAGATGATGTTGATATAGAAGTCACTACTGATAACGACGGCGGACATAACGTTGGATTCATCGTTGCTAACGAATTTTTAGAATATACACTTGATTTACCCGCAGGTATTTATGCTATTAGCGCTCGGGTCGCCTCTGAAGTGAGTAGCGGTGAGTATTCAGTGAGCCTTAATGAGCAAGCTGTGGGTACGGCTTCTGTTTCTGCAACAGGAGGTTGGCAAGCGTTTATTACGCAAACCTTGGGTTCAATACAGCTCACGGCAGCCACTACCTACACCTTAAAAGTTTATGCTATTGCGGGTGATTTCAATCTTAATTGGTTATTGATTGAGACTGTTTTTGATGGCGACAACGATGGGATAATCGATACCAGTGATTTGTGCCCCAACACTGTTAATGGCGACATTGTAGATATAAATGGTTGTAAGGTAGTGTTACCTCCAGCGGACGGTGATGGTGACAATGACGGTGTATTTGATAGCGACGATCTATGTGCGAACACACCAAATGGCGTTGCGGTTGATGCTAATGGTTGTGCATTGGTCTTGGACGGCTTTGAAGTAACATCTGCCAACGATATTCTCGTAGGGGGCGCGGCCTCCACTCAGCCGGGTTTTGCAGTCTATGTATTCGATAGTGACCTTTCCGTTCCTGGCGCCAGCGCCTGTAATGGCAGCTGTGCTGACAACTGGCCTCCATTACTGGTGACCGATGGCCTAGCATCCGGTGTCTCTGGGCTGGGTACAATTGTTCGTAATAATGGTGATGTTCAAGTCACTTACAATAGCCGACCTCTTTATTACTATATCCTTGATAAGGAGCCTGGAGAGATTAGAGGCGACAACGTCACCGGCTGGCAGGTTGTGCCTTTTGCCAGCCTGAGTGCGATTTCACCCTTGTACGATGCTACAACCGCTTTGGAGCCTATTGTCTCCTATATACGAAACGACGGAGTGCTTGTCACTCGTTTTGGTGACCGAGGGCGTGATCGTCATGCCAAAGATATTGGCATGTATGATCCCAATAATATTTATAATTCAGACCACTACGATCATTGGTTGGCTCATTATTGGGAATACCGTACCGCGCGGATCCAGTTTGAAGACTTTGTGCCAAACGGTCAAAGCCTGATCAGGGCAACTTATATTACTGAAGCTCAACTTGGAGTCCGGGAATTCAGAGTCTGGTTCTTCGGTTTAAATACAACTGGCCAGTTCCATTGGAACCCTGTAGCAACCTATTTAGGTAAGGGAACTTGGAACAATGACTTTGTGAAAGTCAGCGAAACAGGCAATCAGCACATGTATACCATTGATATCACAGAGCAGTGGAAGAAAGTCGCAACCTTTAATACGCCACTTAAGTTGGGTGTAAATATGGAGTTTGAGATAAGCCAATTTTTGTTGGCACCGCCTGCCGGCGCGCGTAAGAACTACTATGGTACTTCCTTTGTCTATACAATCGGAACACCGGGTGTGTCGGCGTTTGAATGGCAGCGTGGTGTTCAGGATAACCTAGGTGTTAACGATGGCACACCGATCCCTGCTAAGGGATTATCGGGAGGCGCCACGACACTCGGTTACAATTATAGCGAGGAGCCTGCGGGTCGCTTCATTGAAATGGCAACTAACATCAGCCCAGGTAACGCCCAACCTTTCGTCCGCGGTCGCCGAGTACACCATACCAACTTTGAAGATGGTAGCCATGATGAACGCCATGATAACCCCATCTGGACCGAGCAAATTGGCAAAGCGGGTAATCATTATGTTAACCAGTCCTGCGCAAATTGCCATGTTCGAAATGGCCGTGCTTTGGTTGAGGATGTGGGCAATAATCTGACTAAGTGGGTCTTCAATGTCGGTGACGTCGAAGGCAATCCGGACCCACTAATAGGCAGCGTCTTGCAACCGAACCAGACTGGCTCAGCTACACCAGAAGGTACGGTAATGCTCAACCCATGGACTGAATTATCCAATGGTCTGCGATCCCCAAATTATGCATTTAGTCATGGCGAACCTGCACGATTTTCCGCACGGATTGCACCGCAATTAGTGGGTGTTGGTCTGCTTGAAGCAATAGATGAGGCAACTGTACTCGAATGGGCTGAGCAGGATAACGTCGATCACGATGGAAATGGCATTACCGGGCGGGCATCGCTTGTGACCGACCCTGAAACGGGAGATGTGCGTCTAGGTCGTTTCGGATACAAAGCGGCTACGACAAGCGTCAGGCACCAGGTCGCATCTGCACTGAATACTGATATTGGGGTTATGACCAGCGTGCTTCCCGATCCCGATTGTGGCCGCGAGCAAACTAGCTGTGGTGAGAGTGGCGCGGAGCTGGCAGATGAGCATCTCAACGACCTAGTTAAGTATATGAGTCTGCTAGGTGTTGGGGCACGCCGCGACTATGAAAATACCAGCGGCGAGACGATATTTTCGGATATCGGTTGCGGAGACTGTCACAGGAAAAGTATGACAACCAGTGACTATCATCCATTGACAGAACTACGCAGCCAAACCATCTATCCGTACACAGACCTTTTGCTCCATGATATGGGACCGGGATTGGCTGATAATCTGGGGCAGGGCATCGCCACCGGTGCCGAATGGCGCACCGCAGCATTATGGGGCCTGGGCCATTCCCGTGCTGTAATGTTAGGAGATGCGAAGGCTAATGATGAAATTTCTAAGGCACAAGACTCGAGTGACGTCGACCGTATCGGCTACCTGCACGATGGTCGGGCCCGAACGATCGACGAAGCTATTCGCTGGCACGGCGGTGAGGCTCATGATTCGAAGCTTGCCTATGATGAACTATCAGGTACAGAGCAGACTGCATTACTGGAGTTTCTAAACAGCCTTTAAAACATACCAGTATCACGCCTGCGCAAGAATGGGTAGGCGTGTCACCTGTAAAATTCCGTTGAAGTGATGAACCTAGCTTCCTTAGTTAAACCACAAGAAGTAATCGCATCCATTGGTGCGCTTTGCTATAAAGGAAGCTTTCTTATCACCAATAAGATGACTTCGAATTTTTCCTGTGACAGTGTGATAGCGAGTGAGTACTACAAATGGCTCCACGAGCTCAGCATGTTCCTAGATATCATTTATGCCGTTACAGATCTTAAATGCAAGAAGCTCAAGCTACCCTAAGTTGAAATTTTGTTAAATGTGCGGATTTAAGACGGTCGCGCGCTGCACCGAGATGAGTTAATGCAAGCTCTTGCTCTAAAAGAATGTAGAACCTTTGGTGTACACTACTTAAAAGCTGGCTTAGATGCCGGAATAATAGCCATGACCATAGTGGGTAAGGACTGGCTAAACAGAGAATGAGACCAAGTAAACTGGGTCAATTAGAGCCTAAAATTATTGATGTATCCTATACTTAAACGTCATACCCGGCACCACGTGACAATAACACCAGCAAAACGAAACAAGGCTAAACCAGTATTACCAACAGGGCAGGAAAAAAAACCGGCACAAAATACCATTCGATGACTTGAGCGCAAAGACATAAATGGGTTTTTAGGAAAGAAATAGAAACCAGTCAGCAATGTGGTGGTGTGATGTTGAAGCACACACTGATCAATCACTCACAACGCTGATTGACAAAGCGCATACAACTCCTCAAAGGGTAAAAAAAGGATGTTTTTAATGCACATCGGCTGGTGCTATAAAAAGTTCCCAGTTACTTAAATAAAAAAAGTGTTGTTCTAACCGTAATCATTCAACTTTTTTTTGACGCAAATTCGTCTTGTGCGGATTGTTTGAAATGGGGCAGACCAAAGATAATGGCAAGTGAGGCGAACACCAATAATAACATGGGGTACCAGGTGTAGGGGGTGATCGCTAGGGGTGAAAGACCTGCCAAGGCAGAAACCGTGAGCATTTGACTGCCGTAGGGCACCAATCCCTGACAGCCGCAAGAAAATATATCTAAAAGGCTGGCGGTACGCCTTGGGTCAATTTGGTATGTCTGGCTTAAATCCTTGGCAATTGGGCCCGCTGTAACAATGCTAATGGTGTTATTAGCGATGGATAAGTCTAACAAACAAGCCAACGAAGCAATGCCAAACTCCGCCTCCTTTTTAGTTTTTATTCTGGCGCAAATTACATTCATTAACCACGTTAAGCCACCATATGCCTTCATCAGACTAACAATGCCTCCAATGGTTAGGGCGATAATGGCGAGATTTTGCATCCAGCCAATACCTTTTTGAATACTCTGTAAGGCTTCCCAGCCAGAAAACGTGCCGTTACTTAAACCAATAATTGCGGCCGTCAAGATCCCAAAACCCAAGACTACAATCACGTTTATTCCTAATAGTGCCGTTACGATGATAACCAAGTAGGGCAGCATCAACCAGGGATTATAATTTTGCCCTGTCATCGCTGTTTCTACCTTTACCTCAATAAAAAATAAAGCCGCAATAGTGATCAGAGCAGCGGGTAGTGCAATGATCAGATTGGCTTTAAATTTATCCTTTAATTTTACGCCCTGAGTGCGAGTAGCTGCGATAGTAGTATCCGATATAAAAGATAAATTATCTCCAAACATACCGCCCCCAATGACCACACCTAAGGCTAATGCCGGGGGTATACCAAGGCTTTCTGCTAGACCAATACCAATGGGGGCAAGGGCGGTAATGGTACCCATTGAGGTACCCATGGCAAAGGAAATTCCGCAGCAAACCACAAATAAACCAGGTAATAAAAATTGAGCGGGAATGATATCTAAGGCCCAGTTTACCGTAGCGTCTCGTGCACCAATATCAATAGTTAAGGCGTATAGGGCACCCGCCATAAGAAAAATGAAAACCAACAGGATAATGGTTTTGTCGCCAGCGCCGTGGCAAAAAATATCGACCTTTTCATGTAAACTTAAGCGCTTATTACCAGGATTGATGGCCAAGGCGTAGGCAGCAGCAAGCATAAAAGCCACAAGAATAGGCATCAGTTTAAAGTCTTGCCCAATCACTCCGGACAGTAAAACCATTAATACAAATATTAAAATGGGGCTTAAACCCCAAAAACTACTGTTTGTGTCTTGCTTCATTTAATGCTCGTTAATACTCGTTAATGTCGCTACGCTAAGCCCTTACCTTAAATGTAATTAAGCATTAAACGTAAGAAGCTTCTACTCTTATCCCTTATCCCTGATACGATGTTGACCACACTCATTCAGCATTATCGCCAAGCTTTGCAATTAGTCTGTCTAAGCTCTTGAGTTGAGTCTAGTTAAGCAGTACCACCAACGGTTAACTCATCTACTTTAAGGGTAGGTTGACCCACACCTACGGGTAAACTCTGCCCGTCTTTACCGCACACACCTACCCCTCTATCTAAGGCTAAGTCATTACCTATCATCGAAATCTTTTGCATGGCTTCTGGACCATTGCCAATTAAGGTTGCACCTTTGATAGGAGTGGTGATTTTACCTTTTTCAATTAAGTAGGCCTCAGATGTAGAGAATACAAATTTGCCTGAGGTGATATCAACCTGACCACCGCCAAAGTTGGGCGCGTAAATGCCTTTTTCTATCGATGCAATGATTTCTTCTGGTGCAAACTCGCCACCTAACATATAGGTATTGGTCATACGTGGCATAGGCAAATGAGCATATGATTCACGTCGACCATTACCCGTGGGAGCAACACCCATCAAGCGCGCGTTGAGTTTGTCTTGCATGTAACCTTTAAGAATGCCGTCTTCGATTAGCACATTGTGTTGAGTCGGTGTGCCTTCGTCATCGACACTAAGAGAACCACGTCTGTCGGCTAATGTACCATCATCGACAACTGTGCAACCTTTGGATGCGACTTGTTCACCGATACGACCACTAAAAGTAGACGCACCTTTTCGATTGAAGTCACCTTCTAAACCATGACCTACTGCTTCATGTAACAATACGCCTGGCCAACCATTTCCTAACACAACTGGCATTTTCCCTGCGGGGGCTGGCACTGCTTGCATATTGACTCTTGCCATATGAATGGCTTCATCAGCGACTTGTTGATAGCGAGGGCGTCCGTCGTCTTGTGCGACAAAATAATCATAAGCATATCGTCCACCGGCACCTGAACTGCCTCTTTCTCGGCGTCCGTCTTTTTCCATCAACACCGAACAGTTGAAGCGAATAAGTGGGCGAATATCGGTACAAAAAGTGCCGTCTGTCGCCGCAATTAAAATTTCTTCATATACTGCGCTAATACTAATTACCACTTGGCTAAGGGCGCTTTCCTGCTTGCGGATGTATTCATCTGCAGCTCGTAATAGCGCTATTTTTTCTTGTTCTTGCATACCCAAAAGTGGGTTTTCGGCATGATATCGACTGGTAGGGTGGCTTTGTTTGAGTGACGCTATTTTATGTTTGCCACCTGACTTTGAAATGCTGCGTGAAGCTTTTGCTGCTTTCATTAACGCTTCTGGTGATATTTCATCAGAGTAAGCAAAGCCGGTTTTTTCTCCGCTAACGGCTCGAACACCGACACCGCGCTCAATATTGTAACTACCTTCTTTGATGATACCGTCTTCTAGTACCCACGATTCGTGTTGGCTTGACTGAAAATACAAATCAGCAAAATCGTTGTCATGTTGATATATGGTATCTAGCGCTGACTCTAATGTGGAGCGGGTTAGATTCGATGCATCTAGTAAGTTTTCTTCTACCAAATTAGACAAGGTGACTCCTAAATTTGTTGTGCTGATAAATGGGCATCTGAGTGCGGATATCAGCGAGTAATTGATGATCAATTTGAGCATGTATCATGCCAGTATCGTGGGGCAATTCAACCAACGTATCACCCCAAGGTGAGATGATACAGGAGTGACCGTAAGTTTGTCGCTTATTCCTATGTTTACCTGTTTGATTAGCGGTAACGATATAACACTGATTTTCAATTGCTCGGGCCTTTAGCAATGGATGCCAGTGCGCCTTACCCGTTTGTTGTGTAAAAGCGGCAGGTAACGCCAACACGTCTAGCTGCGCAATTTGATTCATGGCTGTGAACATGCTGGCGAAACGAATATCGTAACACACAGCTAAGCCAAGGTTACCAAAGGGGGTATGAGTGACAATCAATGTATTACCTGCCTGAGTAAAGCGCGACTCTAGATATGTACCAGTGTTGTCTGCTACTTGTACATCAAAAAGGTGTATTTTTTGATATTCTTCGACCGTCTTACCATGGTCATTGATTAATAAACAAGATGCTGTGAATTTACCGACGGATGAGCATAAAATGGGTAAACTGCCCGCAACTAACCAAATGCCATATTGTTTAGCAAATTGCTTAAGCTTGTGTTGAATGGGACCTAAATGTAAATCTTCTGCGGTATCCAGAATTAATTTGTCACCACCACCAAAACAAGCAAAACATTCTGGTAATACCACCAAACAGGGCCTTTGTGTGGGCAGTAATTTAAGCTGTTGCTCTACAAATAAAAGGTTGTCCTCAACAAGGGGAGAAGATGTCATTTGAATGGCTACAATATTGGCGCGGGCATTAGCCACTTTCTGGTACCTTATCAGATGATTTTATATTAATAGGTATGTCAAATTGTCGATCTGTGAACGGGAGTAAAACGTCTGTTTTTGGTTCTGGACTTAACCGTGCTGGCAATAATACTTCCTTACTATCACGACCTAACTCTGTGAGGCGCGGCTCGTCTAATGAGCCAGTTAGAGAGAACTTGATATTAGATATTACCTTGGCTGAAGTCAGCATTTGATCCAGCGCAAGCGCTGCCAATGCTGTAGCTGGATTGACCATCCACGCGACTATCACAGGTAAGCTGGATGTCACATTTGGGGTGAACTCGATTTGGTAATTGAGTTGTTGGGCATTCAAGTCGGTGTAACCTTTCATCGTTATTTCACCTGCCCCTCCATCGACTAAGGTATCTTGGGTATAAGCGGTGCCATTATTTAGCTGAAAACTACCATTAATTTTGTCGTAGAAAAATCCTTTGGAAAATATGTCTCTAAAATCAAGTTGCAGTTTACGGACCAAGGATTCAAGACTCAACAGACTGAATATTCTTGAGCCTTGGTCGCTCACTTCAGTTAAATAGCCATCTGTTAAACGCCAGTCTATTTGACCATTTAATGTCTCAAAGTTGAACTCGTAGGGGGCGCTTTTCCAGCTTAAATCAAATTGGGAACTTGCTTCTGAATCCTTGATCCCTGAATCTAAATTAAGACCTTTGAGAAATGCACCAAAATCCGAGCTACTAAACTCGCCTTTTAAACGGGTACTACTTTGACCGTTGGTTAAGAACCAGTCTCCTGAGCCATAAAATAGACCTTGAGCATTATTAAAGCGCACTTGGTCTATCTTCATACCTGTAGCAGATCGTGACAGGTCAAAATCAATTTTTCCCAGATCGTTACCTAGAAAATGACAGCGGATACAAGAAAAACTGATAGGTGGTAAAGTATCAATGTTGGCGGCAAACTTGATAGGCGAAGCAGATAGTGTCTTGCCATTATTAGGTTGAGGCTTTTGCCATTTTGTGAACTCAATAAAAGCAGCATCAATATCAACACCTTTATTTAGCCAATCTTTGTAAAGAGTCACTTCCATCCGTGTTTCTTTGGCATTGATATCAAAAAGCCAACTATCACTGGTGTTTTTGGCTATCATTTCTAACCCAGTAAGCCGTTGTGATGCGAACAGAGTGTTGTCTGCTTTGATGAAAATACGCTTCGGCGCTTCAAGTAATGGTTTGTTATTATTATTAGGAAAGCCACTGATAATAGTATTGACTGCCTTATACCAAGAACTGACATCTAATTCTAATAAATTGGCAGATACACTAAACCCCAAGCCCATGCCCATCAAATTTGATTGACCAATGGCTAAATGTGCGCGAGAAAACTGCATATCTTCATGTGGTAAATTCCCATTGAACTCAATGTCCTGTCCCAATGTGACTTTAATTGTCGAAGCTCGCTCATTACCTTGACTGGTGACTAATAAAGGTAATGATTGTGCTGAGCTCTTGGAAAAGGGTACGGGTAAGTTTGAGTTTAGCTGTGTGAGTTCACTGAATACTTGTGCTGAGTATTCGTAACCTTGTCCGGGGAGCGTTAGAGCAATGTCTGCGGTCCAGTTGCTGCTTCCAGATAGATATTTGGTTAAGCCACCAGATAATGATTTAAGCAGAGGTATAACTTGCCAATCCCCCCTAACATTGATGTCTGTTTGATAACCTTTTTCCTCCTGAGCACCAGCGAAAGTCAGGTTTATAGGTTGTCCTAACAACTGTGCCTTAAGACCACTTGCTGTTATTTTATTATTAATAAAACTTACAGTACCATCAGTTTGCTGCAATAAAATATTTAAGTTAGGTAGCTCAACTTGGTTTTTGACCAACAACACTTTTCCTTTTACAGCCACCTTTTTACCAGTCAAAGGAATATTGAAATTCAATTGGGTTTTTAATGGCCCACTCACTTTGACTTGTTGTAAGGTTTTACCTAATGTGTCGGCAAGGCTGCTTTGCAGTATCAAATTAGTCACCTGCTGCCCACTGGCTTGGGCATTTGCATCTATATTTAAAACAGCATTAGCAGTGAATTCAGGAATATTTGCAGATAAGTCAGTTAGCGCTACATCTAGCAACAGCCCTTTTTGGCTGGTCATGGACAAGCTTTTATTTTCGAATAGTAAATTGACATCAAAATTACTCAACGCAGGCCATTGTGATGCAAACTTCAATTTTCCATCGGCCACTTTTAGTTGTGCTTGGAAAACACCCTGGCTTTGTTCAAAGGGAAAGGCGTTGACTGCGCCATGCCATATTACTTGGGCACTTTCTATTTTCCCTTGTTGTAAAGAGTCAGTTAGATAATTTTTAGTCTTAACCCCCATAAGCTCTGTGGGATAAAGTTTGGGTAGTTGTGTTACATCAATAGTTTCAATCGTTGTTGAAAAACCTAAGTAATTATCGATGCTGCGATAAAAAAGGTTAGGGCGAAAGCTAATAAGGTCACTTTTAAATAACGTGTTTTCAGCTAGAATAGTGATGCTTTGTTCAAAGGTTTGAATATGTAAATCAGCGTGAAAATGCTGATAATCAATATTGTCTGGTAACAACCTATTGATCGATAGTTGCCCTGATTGACTTTTTAGGCTTAATTGTCCATCACCGTTAAACCAATTTAGTTCGGCTGCCAAACCAGCCATACCGGGAATAAATTTTGTTTGTTGCCACTGTAAATCGCTTATTGAGGCTTTAACCACCATATCGCCGCTTAGCGAACGCAGTATATTTAATGAATTTAGTGTTGCTCTTGGTTGCAGTGATTCAAGTGACTGGCGTTGCTTAGGCTCCATTACCAACGCTAAGATGGGTAATATCGACTCCAATTTTATCGGTTGGTTATGTTGGAAAGTTAATGCGCCAGTCTGGTCAATTTTACCCAACCAGTTTGATACCATTACATTGTCATTTATTTGCATGGTCAAATTATTGAGATTAAATATCCATTCATTATTCACTGGACTGGCATTAATCTGACCACCTAGCACTACAGCTTTGAGGTTATTTTCTGGACTACTATTTTTTGGGCTTTGCCAATCAAAGCGACTATTAGACAAATCAAGTTGCACAGACTGTAGTGATTTATCTTTGATTGTCGCCCACATAACAAAACTACTTCGACTCTCGACTAACTTATTTTTGCTGGGTATCCATTGTTTAACCCAAGGAGATAAGTCAACTTCTTCTCCTTTGGCAAAAAAAGTGCCATAAAGTTTTTCTTGATTACCATATAGATCAAGAATAAAAGAGGTAGAGTTTTTTGCGATTTCTTCGATTTGTAGTTGACCAACAACTTGGTGATGTTCTTCTTTATTAACCCAAGACACTTGGTCAATCAGCACCACTTGTTGTTGATTGTTTTTAGTATTAATAATTATTTTGCTTTGACTAATAGAAAACAGCTGCAGCTGCTGTAAAAATAAATTTTCTAATGCGTCCACTATTGGATATTGGGTCTCTGCTTGATCTAAAGAGGCAACATCAATATTCAATTCCATTTCCCGCAAGTCAAACTTATTTGATTGAATTTGACCTGCTCGTACAGATTGCCAAAAATCAACTTCGATAGCTGTTTCTGCTATCGTTAGGCTAATGGGCGAAGGTGTGTTTTGGACTAATGGTGCGTTTTGAACTAACTGTATATTACGAAGTATTATTGCTGGGCCTACTCCTTGCCATTTCGCACTAATTTCACCGATTTTTAATTCAGCGCCTACTTGCCCTGATAACCATTGTTCTAGATGATGTTTTTGATCATTCATATAAGGCAATGAATAACGCACTACACTTAGCGTTACAGCAACCACAACCAAACTCAAAGCAACCAATGCCCAGAGTATTTTGATCAAATAAGCGATATAAAATGACACGCTTTTAGTTTTGGTATTGATGTATTTCATCTACTTACATCATGACGACATCGAACTTGTCTTGGTTGTATAAAAGCTCAGTATGCACCTTAATCTGTTTAGCGACGAATATCTCCAGTTCAGCCAACATATGCGATTCCTCCCCAAGCAAAGCGTCGGCAACGGCTGATGAAGCGTAGACTACAAATCTATCTGCGTCGTAGGCACGGTTGACTCGAACAATTTCGCGCATGATCTCAAAACACACGGTTTCTACTGTTTTGACAGACCCACGACCTTTACATACTGGACATTCACCACATAATATATGCTCCAGACTTTCTCGGGTTCTTTTGCGTGTCATTTCAATCAGACCAAGTACAGTAAAACCATAAACATTGATTTTAGCTCTATCTTTACTGGTAGCAACTTCAAGGCTGTGCATCACTCTTCTTTTGTGATCTTCTACTGTCATATCAATAAAGTCGATTAGGATCATACCACCTAAATTGCGCAATCTGAGTTGTCGGGCAATGGCTAAAGTGGCCTCAATATTGGTATTAAAAATGGTTTCTTCTAAATTACGATGACCCACGAAAGCGCCAGTATTGATATCGATGGTAGTCATTGCTTCAGTTTGGTCGATGATCAGGTAACCCCCAGATTTTAAATCTACTCGTCTTTCTAATGAGCGCTGACATTCGTTTTCTACATCGTATAAATCAAAAATTGGTCTTTCGCCGGGGTAATATTCTAAAAGCTTGTGTAGTTCTGGCACATACTCTTTAGTAAATTGCTGCAATTCTTGTAAAGAAAGTTTCGAATCAATTCTAATTCTGTCTAACGTAGTACCCACAAAATCTCTTAAAACACGACGAGCTAAGGGTAAGTCTTCATACAAGATGTGAGATTTATTTTGCATTCGAGACCGAATTTTTTGCCATAAACGTTTTAGAAAATCAGCGTCTTGGGTCAACTCTTGCTCTTTTACACCTTCGGCTGCAGTACGCAGAATAAAGCCTCCATCTTTACTACAAAAACCTTGGACTAAAGACTTTAGGCGCTCTCTTTCTGCTTCGTCTTCAATGCGTTGTGATACACCAACGTGTTCAACACTTGGCATAAATACCAGATAACGAGACGGGATAGTAATATCAGTGGTAAGTCTTGCGCCTTTGGTACCAATTTGGTCTTTAACTACTTGAACAACAATATTTTGTCCATCTCTTACTAGTTCACGTATATCTCGCCTTTCGTGATGGTTAGGTAAAATATCTTCTTCAACTTCGCTATGAATGGCAATGTCGGAGGCATGTAAAAAAGCGGCTTTATCTAAGCCTATGTCTACAAATGCCGCTTGCATGCCAGGCAATACTCGACTCACTTTTCCACGATAAATATTACCAACCAGACCAAGTTTTGTGTGCCTTTCTATATGGACTTCTTGCAAGATACCATTTTCAATTAAGGCCACGCGTGATTCAGAAGGGGTAACATTGATTAATAGTTCAGCACTCATTAATAATCCCAAATTCATTTAACAACATTCTTGTTTGGTATAAAGGCAATCCTACGACAGCGCTATAACTACCGTTAATATATTTCACAAACTGTCCGCCTAGACCTTGTATTCCATAGCTACCGGCTTTATCTTGTGGCTCACCAGTTTTCCAATACCATGCTATCTGCTCTTTACTAAGAGGCCCAAAACAAACATCAGTTGCAACCACTATGGTTTTTTGTTGTTGATAGTGAGTAATAGTTACGGCGGTTAATACTTGGTGGGTGTTATCGGACAGTAAATTCAACATACGCTCAGCATCAGTTTTATCTTTAGGCTTACCTAAAATGTTACCCTCAATGACGACTATCGTGTCCATTCCCAGTACTAGCTTTTTTGCACCTGCTCTTTTATATCCTAAACTAGACTTTTCTTGAGCCATTCTTCGAACGTATTGCTCAGGGGTTTCATGGCTTAACACAGTTTCGTCAATATCCACTGGATATTGACTGAATGGTATACCTATTTGTTTCAGTAATTCAGCTCTGCGAGGAGACTGTGAGGCTAGTAGTAACATCATTAATTTAGGTGCAGTTGGCGGCGGACTTTACGCAGTAACCAGAATAACCAAGGCCAGATCACCATTGAACTTAATACAGGCCAGAGATAATCTAATAAGAAATAAATATCAGTAATTAAATGTTGGACCCAAAAAATAACCAAGTTATACAAGGCCGCTATAACGCCAATAATAATAGACTGTTGCCAAACAGAATAATTACGAAGACGTTTATAGTTTGCAGCTAATACATAAATACATAGGCACATAGCGAAGCTATGCACACCCATGCTGGTGCCAAGTAATATATCTAGTATTAACCCAGTAAAAAAGGCCACTCCCACATTAACCCTGTTAGGTAGCGCCAGAGTCCAATAACTCAACACCAATAGAACCCAATCTGGGCGATACAAATCCGTGATAGCGGGCATTGGCATAATCTGTAGTACCAAGGCGATGACAATACTCAGCGTGATAGAATAATTGCGTAAGCTCATTTCGGTATCATCTCTTTTACTGCTTGTTTACCTTCAGATGTGCGCTCTGACCAGAGTAATAATAAGTACTTTAACCTGTCAAGTTGAGCAATCGGTTTTGCTCTAATTTGGGAGAATGGCCTACTTTCATCTCGAATAATGGATATAATGGTGGCCACTGGGTAACCTTCTGGAAATATATTACCCAAGCCTGAGGATAACAATATATCGCCAATTTTCAAATCACTACTATGGGCGATATGCTGGATCAATAGCTCATCTAAACTACCAGAGCCAGAAACGATTAAACGTACGTTATTTCGGGCTACCCTAACTGGTATAGCATGGGTGACATCAGCGATGAGCAGCACACGGCTATTAGTTGAGCTCACTTGCATAATTTGTCCAACAATGCCCTTATCATTTAAAACTGCTTGCCCCTCAAAGACACCATTAATAGCACCTTTGTTAATGACTATTTGATGGCTATATGGGTTGTTATCCACTGCCATGATTTCGGCGACAACTTTGCGGGTATGGTCTTGTACTGGGGAATTTAAGAGGCGACGTAAACGGTTATTTTCTTCCTGTAAAAAGGTAAAGCGTTGAAGTTGACCCTTCATCACCATAGCATCACGAGTCAGCCTAGCGTTGTCATCAAACAAACGATCGTGTGAAACAAAACGACTGGCGCTGGCGTTAAGCAATTGGCCTGGTAAGTTGGCTAAGTATTGCAGTGGGCTGACCAATGAATTGAGATACACTCTGGTGGTGCCAAATCCATTTAACTTGTGGTCAAACAATATAAGTGCAACGGATAGCAAAAGGCTAAGCGCAAGTCTGTTAGGCAGAGAGGGTCCACTTGAAAATATTAAATTCATTACTTCCTGCCCAAAAGCGACTTTATGTCGCCTTGTTTACTATGAAATTTCAATTGCTATTATTCGTAGCTAAAGAGATCTCCTCCATGGATATCGATCATTTCAAATGCTATACCACCACCTCTAGCGACACAAGTTAGTGGATCATCTGCAATCACCACTGGTATACCGGTTTCTTCCATAAGAAGACGGTCTAAGTCCTTAAGTAATGCACCACCACCAGTTAGCACCATGCCACGCTCAGAAATGTCAGAAGCTAATTCTGGTGGTGATTGTTCAAGAGCCACCATGACTGCAGACACAATACCGGTTAAAGGCTCTTGCAAGGCTTCAAGAATTTCATTGCTGCTAAGTGTGAATCCACGTGGTACACCTTCTGCTAGATTACGGCCCCGCACTTCAATTTCCCTTACCTCTTCACCTGGATAGGCTGCACCAACCTCATGTTTGATACGTTCAGCTGTTGCCTCGCCTATAAGCGAGCCAAAATTACGACGAACATAAGAAATAATAGCTTCATCAAATTTATCACCACCAATTCTCACTGAAGACGAATAAACGATACCGTTGAGTGAAATAATGGCTACTTCTGTAGTCCCACCACCAATATCCACAACCATAGAGCCCGTAGCTTCTGAGACAGGTAAGCCAGCACCAATAGCCGCCGCCATGGGTTCATCAATCAAATAAACTTCACGGGCACCTGCACCTAAGGCAGACTCACGAATGGCTCGCCGCTCAACTTGAGTTGAGCCACAAGGCACACACACCAGCACTCTAGGACTAGGACGTAAAAAGTTATTATCATGTACTTGCCTGATAAAATGTTGGAGCATTTTTTCTGTGACATAAAAATCGGCAATAACCCCGTCTTTCATGGGGCGAATGGCCTTTATGTTGCCGGGCGTTCTACCCAACATTTGTTTTGCTTCACGCCCCACAGCCGCAACACTTTTAGGCCCGCCGGCACGTTCTTGACGAATCGCAACGACAGATGGTTCATTGAGTACAATACCCTGATCTTTGATGTAGATAAGTGTATTTGCTGTACCGAGGTCAATTGACAAATCGTTGGAAAACATTCCCCGTAGCTTTTTGAACATGTAAAAACCGCACTTTGATTGATATGATTAATATGGACTAACTGTACCAATGCCAATGGATTTGGGCAAGTACAGAGCATCAACAAGACCATAAAAACAATGGTTTGGACACTTTTTATGAATTTAACGGCAAAAGAGATTATAAAGTTCTGTTAAAGAGTATAATAGATAAGCAAATTAATAGACAAACACTAACAATCTAATGAATGAAGACATACTAAAAAAGCGTTATCAGAGAGAGCGACAAGCTCGGCTATCTGCGGAAGTTATTTTAGAACAAAAATCTTTAGAGTTATTTCAACGTAATCAAGAGCTAGAAGACTTCAAAGAGAATTTAGAAAAACAGATTTTAGAGCGCACCAGTGAAGCGGAAAAGTCTAAAACTGAGGCTTTTGCAGCAAACCAAGCTAAATCAGAATTTTTAGCTAATATGAGTCATGCAATCAGAACGCCTCTAACCGCGATTATTGGTTTTGCAGAGGTATTATTACAACACCAACTAAGTCGCGAAGAAAGTGCAAAATATCTGACTACTATTATTAATGGGGGTCGCCACTTAACTACTTTGTTAAGTGAAATACTAGATATAAGTAAAATTGAAAATCAAAAGTTAGAACTTGAAGCTATACGCTTTAACCTTCCTAACTTGCTACAAGATATTGAACAAATTTACCTTTTTAAGTGTAGAAAAGAACAACTTGATTTTGTTCTGACAATGGACTCTGTTATTCCTGAATGGGTAGTGGCAGACCCTACACGACTCAAACAAGTGATACATAATTTATTAAGCAATGCGATTAAGTTTACAAAAACTGGCAGTATCAGTTTGCATGTGAAATTTATAGTTAACACCAGCACCTTGCAGATAGAAGTGATTGATACTGGCGAGGGCATTGCTAGTGAAAAACAAGCTTTAATATTTGAATACTTTCGTCAAGCTGACTCTAGTATCACGCGGAATTTTGGTGGTAGTGGATTAGGGCTATTTATCACCAAAAGTATGGTTGAAATGATGGGAGGCGCTGTTGAATTAGAGTCTAGTTTGGGTAAGGGCTCAAGATTCCGTGTGACTATTGTGTGCCAAACGTTTGAAGGTGAATGCGACTCTATCCATAACCGAGCTATTACTATCCTTAAACCTTTAGTGACCCCTTCATTAGTTGGTAATGTTTTATTGGTTGAAGACACTGAGGTGAATCAACAGTTGATCACTTTTAACCTTAAGCAAACAGGTGCGCATGTGGATCTGGCAGTAAATGGGCTCGAAGGATTACAAAAGGCACTGGCAGTTCAGTATGATGTGATCTTGATGGATATTCAGATGCCAGTCATGGATGGTAAGGAAGCAATGAAGTCACTGCTGCGAATCGGTGTAAGCACTCCTACTTATGCACTAACTGCCAATGTTATGCCCTCGGATATACAGGAATACGCTGCGCTCGGTTTTATGGGAGCCTTAAGCAAACCTCTTGCATTAGAAAAACTTTATTCGGTACTTAGTAAGCATTTATCAGTTTGTGACGACACAGACAACAATGTGCCACAAGGCACACAATTATTCATTCCGAGTACTAAACTGAAAAGAATATTTTATGTAGAGTTAGCTAAGCAACATACAGAAATAACTAAAAATATACATGATCTCGACTATGATAACCTGATCAAAGCAGTACATATTATCAAGGGTTCAGTAGGAAGCTTTGGTTATGAACATTTGACTGATTTAGCCGCACATTCTTTACTGCTGCTGAAACAAAAGGAGTATGTACAAGGACTCCAACATTGTATTCATCTCAATGAAAAAGTGGCGGAGGTGTTAAATAAGTATAACGATACAACATAGTGTTAGTTCACGATGTAGAAAACAACGCAAAGCTATTATACCGTTTTGTTAGCCTGCATTAAAAAGCATAAGGTAGAAATCAAATATAATTTCTTTTATGCTGCAACGAGCGATTCAGTATTTTAACAAATGACATAGCATAGTATTAAATTAGTGCATTTGGACATAAGTTTACCTCACATAATGGGTATTGATGTGCTGAGACAAATTTGTTAAGCCGAGATAGGTATTACAGTAGTCATTGCTTCTGGTAAAGCGCATAAGAAAATGTGTCTGCTGCAATTAAAACTGTAGCAAAGGATTTTATTGTTAAGCCTTTAATTCTGGACGTATTTTAGACTCATTACAAAATATTTTAAGAGCGTGCAATAACTATGAAAGGTATCGTATTTACAGAGTTTATGGACATGGTAGAAGATGTTTTTTCTGTTGATATTCTGGAAGGTATTATTGATAAAAGTGAATTGCCCAATAACGGTGCTTATACTGCTGTAGGCACCTATAACCACGAAGAAATTGTCAGAATGACAGCAAACCTAAGTCAAGCTGTCAATATACCGGTTGCGACCTTGTTGGAAATTTTTGGTCAACACCTTTTCGGTCGATTTTCCAAACGTTACCCTGCATTTTTTGAGGGTGTGTCTGAGCCATTTGAATTTCTAAAAAATGTGGATAATTACATTCATGTTGAGGTGAGGAAGCTTTACCCTGACGCTGAACTACCACGCTTTTACCATGAGCAAAAATCAGAAAGTGAGTTAAGTATGTATTATCTGTCTTCTCGACATTTTGAAGACTTAGCGGTAGGTCTCATAATTGGTTGTTTAAAGTATTTTAATGTGGACGGGGAAGTACATAAAAATGAGACTATGTATCAAGGTCAAGACGCGATAAAAATATCTATAAAATTAGTTTAAGTAGCTACTTGCCAATGAAACCAAGAGTTAGGCCCTTTATCGTTTATTTAATTACGGCTTACTGACTGCTCTAAGACTCAAGCAGTCAGTGTAGAAACTGCTGTCTAATTTTATGGGAGTTGACACGCTTGCCAAGCGGAATATCAATTTTCAAGCACCACTAACCTATTACTGATGCTCCACTCCCATAAATTGCCGACTGTATCAAATAGACTGAGCCTGATATCTTTTAGCACTCATCCATTAGTGCATCATTTATATAAACTATTGAAATAATTTATACTTTCAGGTATCTGAAGCATTACCCTAGATGATTCATCCTCGATAAAGAAATAACGTATCCCTTGTTTTTTGGCTTCTGCAATAACAGACGCTATACCAACATCTCCTGTGCCTAAAATAACATTTGATTCAATATCTGCTTTACCATTAGTTGTATTCTGCGTGCCTATTTTTCGATCCTTTACATGTAGAGACAAAAAGCGCCCAGGATATTTTTGTAAAATTTTAGTAGGGTCCATTCCACCTTGTTTAACCCAAAATACGTCCATCTGAAACGCTGCGTGCTCAACATTTTCAAGTATGTAATCTAACAGGGTCCCTTTTCCATATGGTAGAAATTCATACCCATGTGGATGATATTGTAGGGTGACACCATTTTCTTTCAATAACTTTCCGGCCTTATTCATGACCTCAATGGCTCCTTTAGCATCTTCCAGATCAAAACCTTTGATAGGGTCGTGTGGTATCCAATAAAATGTTGCAAAGCGACTGCCAAAGTATCTAGCTTTGTAAACGACTGCCATGGGGTTGTCGCGCAGTTCTTCAAATGAAGCATCTACGCTGACAATTTGTAGATCATTTTTGAGTAATTGGTCTCTATATTCTTCAACCGGATGCCCATATAACGCTCCTCCACCTTCAACTACTTTGATCCCCCATTGATTTATTTGGTTAAAGGCCTTGGGTAAATCCTGCTCTATTTGTTTTCTTAGGCTGTACAACTGTAAACCTAATTCATGTGCAAACGTTACAGAGGACAAACTCAATGCAATAGGTATGACTAAAACAGCCCATAAGCTGCGTAATAATGTTACTTTTTTAATCGTTGTAATCATATTTGAAACCTACCTTTTTTGTTGCCAAGTCATAATTTACGTCTAATGACAAACTTACTTACAATAAATTAACGTTGATATTGCCATTTGTGCGGTGAACTTGAATAGAACAAATCCCCCCATGTATGCAATAATTTCGGCGTCGTTATTTTAAGAGTCGTAGTCATATGCCGGAAAATATTAGCCTTCAACAATTCCCATTTCTTCAAGACGTGGTTGGTATTGAGCAGATCCTTGGTATGTTTGATCTGCTAACTGATGTGATATTTTGGATTAAAGACACTGAAAGTCGAGTAATCTACGCCAATAAGAGGTTTGTTGAGCACATCGGTATGCATTCACTTAATCAAGTGTTGGGCAAGTCAGACTTAGCATTTTTTCCGCCTCATATAGCTAAACAATTTATTACCGATGATAAAAGTGTCATGAGCGGTAATGTGTTCACTGACAGATTAGAATTAAATATTCTTAAGGTTGGCGAATTTGCTTGGTTTTCAACCTCGAAGAGGCCTTTATTAGATAGTCAAAATAACATCATTGGCTCTTATGGTTTTACTCGTTTGTTGTCTAAGGCATCACAGGTGTTATCAAGTATCGATGCTATAAAAGCACCAGTAGAATATGTGCGTGAAAATTTTCACCGAGACTTGAAAATTGAAGACTTAGCTAAGCTTGCTTTTATATCAGTGAGTGCATTAGAGAGGCGTTTTAAAAAGTACTTATCTAAAACTCCCAAACAATTTATCAATGAAATCCGTTTGGAAAACGCCCGTAGAATGTTAATTGAAACGCGCTTACCCATTGCTGACGTAGCTTATCGATGTGGTTTTTCTGAGCATAGCTATTTTAGTCGTCAGTTTCGTTTAATGTTTGGGACTCTGCCGTCCCAATTAAGAGAAAATATGCAGCAAAGTACAGTGAGTAATTCAACTACTTAGGCATAACTATAGTCAAGTTATCATTGATTTTAATGAATAATATGACGTATCTGAAATAAAAATTTGCATTTTTTGCATAGGAGCGCTGCAAATTATGTCCTAGAATACAATTATGAACTTATATTAAATTACTACTTTTGGAGATTTTTTGAATTTGAATTTGAATATGATTTACCTCACTTTAAGCCTATTGAGTACATCGGTTTTAGGCCAAAATCAAGAACAGTCAATAGAGCAAGTCACTGTGACTACTTCACGCACTAGTCAAAATATTTTTGATGTGGCTGGCAATATTAGTTGGTTAGACAATGAAATTTTAAGATTGATCGAGCAACAGCATATCAATCAAGCCTTAGTTCGCATACCGGGTGGCTGGATAAGTCGAGGTAATGGCCAAGAACATCTCACTGCCATTCGTTCACCGGTTCTGACCGGTGCGGGTGGATGTGGTGCATTCTTTATTGCTCAAGATGGAATATCGTTACGTGCACCAGGATTTTGTAATGTAAATCAATTGTTTGATGCGAATACCGAACAGGCATCGTCCCTTGAAGTTTTACGCGGTCCTGCAAGTACTATGTATGGCTCTAATGCAGTGCATGGTGTGATCAATGTGCTGACACCCAATCCTTTTGACGTCGAGTCGTCAAGTCTATCTTTGAGTATTGGGCCCCATGATTACTCCCGTGGCATGTTTAATTTGTCTACAACTAATGAACAACATGGTTTTATGTTATATGGCAACGTCACAAAAGACGGGGGGTATTTAAATGATAGTGGCTTCGATCAGCAAAAAGTCAATCTGATACATCAATATCAAGATGGTAAATGGCAGATTAAAAATGTACTAGCGATCACTAATCTGAATCAAGAAACCGCTGGGTTTATCAGTGGATTTGAGGTGTATAAAGACGCTGAACTTAAAAAGCAAAATCCTAATCCTGAAGCGTTTCGTGATAGCCAGTCTGTAAGGGCTTATAGTCAAATCAACTATGCTGAAAACGATACAACAAGCCTTACCATAACGCCCTATGTGAGATGGACAGATATGCAGTTTTTAATGCATTTTCTTCCGTGGCAACCCCTTGAAGAAAACGGCCAAAGCAGTGTTGGATTGCAAGTACAGTTCCAAAAGAATTATGGCGACATTATTTGGTTGAGTGGTTTTGACGTCGATTATACTCAAGGGAAGTTGACAGAAACCCAAGCTGATGACTTTTCACCTACTTTACCCGCGGGCATTCATTACGATTATAAAGTTAATGCAAGCGTGTATTCACCTTTTGCCCAACTTCAATGGACAGCAACACGGCAATTGATGCTTAGTGCTGGGGTGCGTTACGAACACACCCAATATGATTATGATAATCTCTTAAGTACAGGCAGTGCATGCGATCAAGGTATTGAAAATTGCCGCTTTACACGCCCTGAAGACCAAAAAGTCGACTATAAGGAATGGTCTTATCAAATAAATGCAAATTATGCCTTAACCCAAAATAATCGACTCTACGCGCAATATTCTACAGGGTATCGTGCACCTCAAACCACAGAGTTATTTAGACTCCAAGCTGGCCAAACAGTGGCAGCTCTTGATGCTGAAAATATCAATTCAATTGAAGTAGGTTTAAGAGGACAGACTGGATCATTATATTATGACGTTACCTTATTCTCTATGCAAAAAGACAATTTTATTTTTCAAGACACTAATAGGCAAAACATTAGCAATGGTGAGACATCGCACCGTGGAATAGAGCTGGCGATAAACTATCAGTGGCAATATTTTTATGCATCTGCCAACGGCACCTTTGCTAAACACCAGTATGACTCAAACTTGACGTTAAGTCGGATCAATATCCAAGACAATGAAATAGATACAGCACCAGAACATATGGGCAGTGTACAACTAGGTTGGCGCTCTGATTCAGGTGAGTTTGTAGAGCTGGAGTGGGTGCACCAAGGTAACTACTATCTTAATCCAGAGAACAGCGCAGAATATAGTGGTCATAACTTACTTAATCTTCGAACTGGCTTAAGATTAAGTGAAAGTTTAGATATAGGTATCAGAGTCAGCAACCTGGCGGATGAGGATTATGCCGAAAGAGCTGATTTTGGGTTTGGCAGCTACCGATACTTCGTAGGTGTGCCTAGGGCAGTTTATGCCACGGTTCAATATCAATATTAAGCTTAGTCATTTAAATAATCCCAACTGGGTATTATTTAAATGACTAAATACCTCTGGTTCATCGAATTAGCTATCTTGGGCAAAGTCGATACACAACATTAGTGTGGGGTAAAGACTGAAGGAGCCTCACTAATGTTCAATCACTAAAATTGCATGTAACCATTACTTTGAGGTTTACCTCTTCCGTTTTATATTGTTCGCATAGCAATTTTAAATATTTATCCACGAAGTCTCGTAAGCCTAACTAGTGAAATGATAATACTTGCTTTGTTTTCACTTGCTAACCACGATATAGATCAGCCAAGCACTCGTCAAACTTATGATATTAGCCAAGTTGTTGGCGAGTGTAGCAATAAGAATTACAATACAAAAAAGCCTCTTTAAACTTAACAGCTAAAAGAGGCTTTCATTGAATATATATTATTGTTAAACAAGCGTTAATTAACAATTTAATAAAAACAGAGTGCTAGAAAGGGATATCGTCATCAAAATCAAAATCTGGTTCAGCCATTGGCGCAGGCTGTCCTTGTGCAGGCGCCTGGTTAAAGCCTTGATTAGGTTGTTGACCTCCACTCTGGGCTGGTGGCTTTTGATATTGTTGCCCTTGCTGAGGTGCTTGTTGATAACCTTGATTGGGTTGCTGTTGTTGGGCTGCAGGGCGTTGCTGCCCTTGGAAACCACCTTCAGATTGACCCGCGCCTTTACTACCTAACATTTGCATCACACCATTGAATGGGTCTAAAACAATTTCTGTAGTAAATTGATCTTGGCCTTCCTTATTCTGCCATTTGCGGGTTTGAAGTTTACCTTCAATATAGACTTGGCTACCTTTGCGCAAATATTCGCCAGCAATTTCAGCTAATTTACCAAAAATAGAAACGCGATGCCATTCAGTCTTTTCCTGAATTTGACCACTTTGATCTTTCCAACTTTCTGATGTGGCTAAAGCTAAATTGGCAACAGCTTTGCCATTTGGGGTGTATCTTACTTCGGGATCTTTACCTAAATTACCCACTAAGATTACTTTATTTACGCCTTTACTCGCCATTTTTCCTCCTAATTACTCTTTTAAATTCAACACAATTCGGGCTTGTTGAATATCGAAGTGTTGCTCTGCCTTCAGGTACATAACTTGTTCATTCGGAACAACTGTTATGTCTACTACGCCTTCTAATTCAAAAAGCTTCTCTAAAGCCAGACTTGTTGTTTGTTCATTTGTTTTAAGTGTATAACGTTTCAGTCGATTCGTCGCCTTTAAACCTCTAATCAACAATAACCAAATACAACATAAAATACTGGCTAAACCAAACACCCATTGAATACCTAACAGCTCGCTGATACTGCCAGATAGCACGCCACCTATAAAAGCGCCAAAAAATTGAAAACTGGCATAAACCCCCATGGCTGAGCCTTTTTTGCCAGCAGGGGCGATATTTGAAACCATCGCTGGGAAATTTGCTTCGAGGTAGTTAAAACAGGTAAAAAATAAACTTACCAGTATCATCAAATAAATAATCGAATTTTGCCCAAATATGAGCAGTGCAAATACTATTGCTAATCCTGCAACACTAAATTGCATAACCACTTGTTGACGTTTTGCTGCTAAGGCCATAAGGCCAATAAGACCGACAATAGAAGTGACTAGAACTATTGAGTACGCTTGCCAATGAGTGACAAGAGGCCAATCTAAATTGACTAGAAATACTGGTATTTGTACAAAAAGTAGGGTGATCAACATATGTAACAGCAACACACTAATATTGAGACGCACTAACTGAGGGTGTGAAAATAAGTTTTTTATATCGCTAACAACTGGGAGAGTGTCGCCCTTAGGTGCTATATTTTTTGCATTGGGCACCACAAATAATACCAGAAAAATGCACAAGGAAGCCAAAATACCTGTCAGTAAGAAAATACCGCTAAGACCAAACTTACTCGCAATAATAGGGCCCAACAGTAAGGCTAAGTAAAAAGAGAAGCCTATAGAAATACCTATGATAGCCATTACTTTTGGCCGTTGGCTTTCACGACTCAAATCTCCAGCCAATGCCATGATGGCTCCAGCTATTGCACCGGCACCTTGAAGAAAACGGCCTACTACGACCCAAGTCAAGCTATCAGCAGTGGCCGCTACAATACTTCCAATAGCAAAAATTACTAAACCACTTGCAATAACTGGTTTCCGACCAATTTTATCTGACAGAACTCCCATGGGAATTTGCAGTAATGCTTGGGTTAAACCGTAACCACCTATTGCTAGCCCGACAAGAAAGGCTGAATAATCTGGATAAGTTTTGGCGCTAATGGCTATGACTGGCATCACCATAAATAAGCCGAGCATGCGAAGCACATACACAAAGGCAAGAGAAAAAGCGCTGCGAATTTCAGTAGAATTCAAGATTTAATCTAATAATGAGTAATGAAAATTTAAAATAAAAACAACTATCTACTTTAGCATAGATTCTTTTTTGACAAACTATTTAAACAACATTTCTGATTAACCACGTTGTGCTGGTAAAAAGATAATCTGTGTGGCCATAGAGCTAGTTTCAAGAGTGTGTAATACTTCTTCTTTTGGATTCGAAAAAAGTCAAAATGGATAGAATTGAAGTACGCGGTGCCCGCACCCACAATCTCAAAAACATCGATCTGGATATACCCAGAGACAAGCTAACCGTGATCACAGGGTTGTCTGGTTCGGGTAAATCTTCTTTGGCTTTCGATACGCTTTATGCAGAAGGTCAAAGGCGATACGTCGAGTCCTTGTCAGCATATGCTAGGCAATTTTTATCAATGATGGAAAAACCTGATGTGGATCATATTGAGGGTTTATCACCAGCTATTTCTATTGAGCAGAAGTCTACTTCGCACAATCCTCGCTCTACTGTGGGAACCATTACAGAAATTTATGACTACTTACGTTTGTTGTATGCAAGGGTAGGAGAACCTCGTTGTCCTGAACATCATGCGCCATTAGATGCACAAACGGTCAGTCAAATGGTTGACCGTGTGTTAGATATGCCAGCTGATTTAAAGTTGATGTTACTTGCTCCTGTGGTTCAAGCCCGCAAAGGTGAGCACCTTAAAACCCTCGAAAATCTGGCTGCCCAAGGGTTTATTCGGGCGAGAATAGATGGCAATGTGTGTGACCTGTCAGATCCTCCAGAACTCGACTTACACAAGAAGCATACCATTGAGGTGGTAGTTGACCGCTTTAAAGTGCGCGAAGATTTAAAGCTTCGTTTATCAGAGTCCTTCGAAACAGCCTTAAACTTGTCTGGTGGCACCGCAACAGTTGCTTTTATGGACGAGCCTGACAAGTTAGAAATGGTGTTTTCTTCTAACTTTGCTTGCCCACACTGTGGATATAGTATGGCTGAGTTGGAGCCACGTTTATTTTCCTTTAACAACCCTGCTGGAGCCTGTCAAAGTTGTGATGGTTTAGGAACAAGACAGTTTTTTGACCCACATCGTATTATCGCCAATGATGAAATTAGTTTATCGGGTGGCGCGATTAGAGGTTGGGATAAACGCAGTTACTATTATTTTCAGATGTTGCAAGCTGTGGCCGATCACTACAAGTTTGATTTGACAGTACCCTTTGCAGAGCTTGATGAAAAAGCTAAAGATATTGTGCTAAATGGCAGTAAAGGCACATCGTTAAAGTTTAAATACATTAACGATCGTGGCGACATTATGGAGCGCAAACATCCATTTGAAGGGATTATCCCAAATATGGAACGACGTTATAAAGAAACAGAATCCAATGCGGTACGTGATGAGCTTTCTAAATATTTGAGTCAACAGCATTGCTCAACCTGTTCTGGCTCGCGACTTAGACTAGAAGCCAGAAACGTATTTATTGGTGAAACGCCCCTTAATGTCATTACCGATATGTCGATTGCCGATGCTCTGGCATTTTTCGCTAATCTTACCCTCACCGGTAAACGTTTAAAAATTGCAGAAAAAATCTTTAAAGAAATCAACGATAGATTAACTTTTTTAGTTAATGTAGGGCTAAATTATCTATCCCTATCACGAAGCGCCGATACGTTATCTGGAGGTGAAGCCCAGCGGATCAGGTTAGCCAGTCAAATAGGTGCGGGGCTAGTGGGAGTGATGTATGTCCTTGACGAACCCTCTATTGGTTTACACCAACGTGACAACGCAAGGTTATTGGAAACCCTGGTTCATTTACGTGACTTAGGTAATACAGTAATCGTGGTTGAGCATGACGAAGATGCGATCCGAGCTGCCGATTTTGTGCTGGATATCGGTCCCGGTGCTGGCGTACACGGTGGGGAAATCGTAGCCCAGGGTACTATCGAAGATATAAAAAATAGTGAACGTTCTCTAACAGGTAAGTACTTGTCTGGCAGAGAAAGAATTGAAATACCAGCTAAACGAACTGAAATTGATCAAGACAAGTGGGTAGTGCTAACAGGTGCCACTGGTAATAATTTGCAAAATGTGACGTTGAGAGCACCTCTAGGATTAATGACTTGCGTGACAGGTGTATCTGGATCAGGTAAGTCAACGCTGATTAACGATACATTTTATCGTATTGCCCATAGAGAATTAAATGGAGCGACCACAGGAGAGCCTGCACCTTATAAAACTATTACCGGTATGGAGTTTATGGACAAGGTGGTGGATATTGACCAAAGTCCTATTGGCCGAACGCCACGCTCTAATCCTGCGACTTATGCAGGTATTTTTACGCCGGTGCGTGAGCTATTTGCTGGTACACAAGAAGCTCGCTCTCGTGGTTATAAACCTGGACGATTTAGTTTTAATGTCAAAGGTGGGCGCTGTGAAGCATGTCAAGGCGATGGTGTAATTAAGGTCGAAATGCACTTTTTACCTGATGTATATGTGCCTTGTGATTTATGTAAAGGTAAGCGTTATAATCGTGAAACATTAGAGATCCAGTATAAAGGGTTAAATATTCATCAAGTGCTTGATATGACAGTAGAAGAGGCCCGTCCTTTCTTTGATGTTATCCCGGCTATTGCTCGTAAATTACAAACTTTGATGGATGTGGGGTTGTCTTATGTACGTTTAGGTCAAGCCGCCACTACTTTGTCGGGTGGTGAAGCACAGCGCGTCAAGTTAGCTAAGGAATTATCCAAGCGAGACACAGGCCAAACCCTGTATATTTTGGATGAGCCAACCACAGGTTTACATTTTCACGATATCAAACAGTTATTACACGTTCTGCATAGATTGCGTGATCATGGTAATACAGTCGTCGTTATTGAACATAATTTAGACGTGATAAAAACGGCAGACTGGGTAATCGATCTTGGCCCTGAAGGTGGCTCCGGTGGTGGTCAGATCGTAGCTCAAGGGACACCTGAAGATATTTGTCATGTAGAAGAGTCGCATACGGCACGTTTTCTCAAACCATTATTGCAACAACAGAGGTGATATTTTATGTACAGTGAGGAGTTTAATGTTCGTTTTTACGAAACAGATGCCCTCGCTCACGTGAGTAATACTGTTTTGGTTGGATGGTTTGAAAGCGGTCGTGAGCCCATATTTAAACTATTTAATCCTGAATTAGATTTACAAAATTGGCCCCTTATTTTGGCTAGTTATAAAGTGGACTTTTTAGAACAGATTTATTATGGAAAGAAAGTGCAAGTCAACACGTATATCAGCCGAATAGGCACCAGTTCTTTTGATGTTTATCAGGAGTTGTGGCAGCAGCAAAAAAAATGTGCAACTGGAACAACGACGATGGTGCATTATGATTTTCAGACAAAACGAGCTGTAGCAATAAATGAAGATATAAAAGCCGAGCTTTTGGCTAATAGTTACTCAAAGTAGCAGAGTTGTTTAATCCATAAAAAAACCGCAACTGCGGTTTGTTTATGGATTAAAGTTAGCTAACCGTGCATGCCCTTCAAAGCTCGTAGCTGCTTCTTAAGTATGATTATTGGTAATTTGTTTCACATTTTTTTCATCGCCAGTGGAGGGACAGCGATGTCGTTCATGCAGGTAATATGGCCAATTTTTATCCGTGATAACAGCCAAAATAGCATCAGCCTTATGAGTGGTTTCAATATTGGTTGCTGACGCTTGAGTATTTTGCACAGCGCGCCCTGTAAATGCATTTATGTATGTTTTGTCTCGTCTAAAACAGTTTCAACATGACTGGCAGAGCATTGTTGAAAGTCGATTATTTTATCCATGTCGCCCGTCAGTTGATTCACGTTTTCTGCAAGTTGTAACAAAGCTAAAGAAGCATTCACAATATCTTCGGCCATGCCTTAGAGCTTCCCATACACTGCTCAAATCAATGTATCCAATCGAAATTTTTAGTGGGGTAGCAGTTGTAACACCTAGATATATTAAGAAAATAATTCTTAACTACTAAGCGCCTAATTTAACTATGTGCTAACCATCATAAGGGCTCACACTAATACCTACCAAGGAATATCCTACGGTCGCCAAATCACCTTCCCACCCATTTGTGGATAAGGTACCGGTGACCCAAACAGCGTCATATAGATTTTCTATCGGTACAGCGTCAGCAAACTTTACGTAAACTATTTGATTGGCTGGTGGTGGTGGCACATGAATACAGGCACCAAAATACGGTACTAACAAAAATTCAGTGGTGGTTTCGTTGTCGCCCTCAATAGGTACTACAAATCCTGGTATTTTTACTAGCTTGTCATTTAGACTCTTGACTATAGGTGCATCCAGTCCCATTTGCAGCATACTGCCATCGTGACTCAAAGGAGTGTCGGGGGTTTGATAATCTGGCGGCACCATGTCTTCCCAAAACAGCTCAAGTGGCTCCTTGGCGGATATCATTTGGCTGAACAAGATCAATATGAAGCATGTTGCGTTGACAATTTTTATCATAAGTTTTTACTTACCTGAATTTGATTAGCCCAAAATAAAGGGCTTTTACTATTTAGTCGTATTGACATGAGATATTCAGTGCTAAACATAAACGATACACCATAAACTATCACCGCTATAAGTAACATCTTATGTGTAGGAGTCAAATAATATTAACTATACTGCACCAATATTGCTGGCTGAATCACGTCAGAAGTTTGATGGCTACATAACCTTCGATAATCAATAATATGCAATGCAATCAAATAGACTCTTAAGCCAATGTTCTGTTCTTATATATTGTGAAAATTATATTTTCAATCTTGAGCGTAAGTAGCTAATTTAATAACTAGTTAAGATTCAATAGCAGGCTAATATATCCAATGAAGTCAGCATTAGTTTTGTTTTTAAGATAGGTAAAACAGCTGAAATGATGACCTAGGTACAAGAAAGCCGGTTAATACCGGCTTTCTTAACATTAATCATTTTTTTAAAAGAGTTAGAAGGCAGGTTTATCTTCTGATGCTTCGTACAACTTAACACTGTTGACTAATTCGGCCTTAGCAGCAGCTGCATCCTCCCAGCCCTGAATTTTAACCCATTTGTTTGGCTCTAAATCTTTGTAATGTTCAAAGAAATGCTGAATTTGATGCTTTGTGAGCTCAGGAATATGATCAATATCTGTAATGCCACGATAAATTGTTGATAACTTATCAGCAGGTACGGCAAGAATTTTTGCATCTATACCAGACTCATCGGTCATTTTTAAGACGCCTATTGGGCGGCACTTGATAACTGAACCAGCTAAAAGTGGGAAAGGTGTCATAACTAAAACGTCAGCCGGATCGCCATCTTCAGACAAGGTGTGTGGAACATAACCATAGTTAGTCGGGTAGTGCATACAAGTTGCCATAAAACGGTCAACAAAAATGGCACCTGATTCTTTATCCACTTCATACTTAACAGGATCAGAGTGAGCAGGAATTTCGATTATGACATTAATTTCATCTGGTAAATTTTTACCAGCGGGGACGGCGTTGAGGCTCATAGTAATCCTAAAGTTGTTGAATTTTAATGCAAATATTATAATGCTTAGAGACACAAGATGAAACTCAACAAAGTGATTAAAACGCAGACTTAGTACATTTATTGATTAAAGCTTGAACTAAAGAACAGAATCTAGTTATAGTTGCACCGAAGATGTAAATAAATTGTAAATAAAACAATAAAGTAGCCATGTACTCATAAATGTTATTAGTAATGAGAGGTGGCGTAAATGGTTTGCAAAGCAGATTCATTTTTGCGTTTATTCAAGATGGTTTGTTTTGTGTCATCGTTACATTAACTCAGGGAACCTTCATGACTGAATTATTCTATCTGCCGCCTATTTTGGGATTTATAGGCTTAATTAGTGCTCTCGTTATCTATCTACTTATCAAAAAAGTACCTGTCTCTAACCCAGCTATCATTAAAATAGGTGATGCCATACATTCAGGTGCGATGGTATTTATGCACCGAGAATATAAAATGCTGTTTCTTTTTGCTTTAGTAGTAGGTATTGCCCTGTATTTTACTTTAGGCCAATACACCACTATGGCCTTTGTGGCAGGGGCATTATGTTCGGCTACAGCAGGTTATATGGGGATGTTTACTGCCACAAAAGCAAATGTGCGTACTACGCAAGCAGCTCATGACGAAGGCCCTGCCGCCGCTTTGACCATTGCTTTTATGGGTGGCTCTGTGATGGGGTTATGTGTTGCATCAATGGGTCTTTTAGGTCTAGGGTCGCTGTATTGGCTCTTCGGTGGTGATCCGGCCACAGTTCACGTAATTCATGGGTTTGGTATGGGGGCTTCAATCGTCGCTTTATTTTCACGGGTAGGAGGTGGGATTTTTACCAAGAGTGCCGATGTTGGTGCTGATTTAGTTGGGAAAATTGAAGCAGGTATCCCTGAAGATGACCCACGTAATCCCGGCGTTATAGCTGATAATGTGGGTGATAATGTGGGTGATGTGGCGGGAATGGGATCAGATATTTTTGAGTCTTATTGCGGTTCAATGATTGCCACTATCGCTATTGCTTCGACGATGACTCTGGGTGTGTTGGGAAGTCGAGAGTCGTTAATGTTCTTGCCTTTAGCTTTGGCATCGACTGGTTTATTGTGTTCAGTTGCAGGCATTGTATTGGTTAAAGTGTTGTCAGCCAGTAAACCAGAGGTGGCTTTGCGCGCTGGTACTATGTCAGCAGCGGTTATTTTTATTGCTGCGGCTTATTTTGTGGTTACCAAATTGGGTGTGAGTAGCCATGTGTGGTGGGCGGTCGTGACTGGCGCTATGGGCGGTATTATTATTGGCCTTGTGACTGAATATTACACTGCATCCACACCCGTTCGTAAAATAGCTAAAGCTGGGGAAACGGGTCCTGCTACTGTGATGATTACTGGGCTGGCGGTAGGTATGCAATCGGTTGTTGTTCCTGTGCTAACTATTTGTGCAATTATTTATGCTTCGACTCAGCTATCAGGTTTGTATGGGGTAGGTATTGCCGCTGTAGGTATGTTAGCTACTGTGGGTATCACCATGGCAATTGATGCCTATGGACCTGTTGCTGATAATGCTGGTGGTATAGCTGAAATGGCAGGTTTGGGTGAAAAAACCCGTGCCATTACTGACTCACTTGATGAGTTAGGCAATACTACCGCCGCTATTGGTAAAGGTTTTGCTATAGGTGCTGCAGCCCTAGCAGCCCTAGCCATCATTGCTGCGTTTATCGAAACCCTTACTGCTAAATACCCTGACTTTACATTGAATCTAGGCGATCCGATGGTCTTAATTGGCTTGTTTATTGGTGGCTTACTACCCTTTTTAATTGCCTCTATCACTATGACTGCTGTAGGTGATGCTGCATTTGAGATGATCCAAGAAATTCGCCGTCAGTTCCGAGAGATTGAAGGCCTAATGGAAGGTACGGCTGAGCCTGATAATGCTCGGTGTATAGATATCGCTACTCAAGCCGCACTGAAAAAAATGATATTACCCGGTGTCATTGCCGTAGGTGTACCTCCTTTAATAGGCTTTGGTTTAGGTGCTTATGCGTTAGGAGGCATGTTAGCTGGAGCATTGTTAGGCTGTGTGTTACTGGCTTTGATGATGGCTAATGCGGGTGGAGCTTGGGACAATGCTAAAAAATATGTTGAAAAAGGCAACTTAGGAGGCAAAGGATCTGATACTCATGCAGCAGTGGTAGTGGGTGACACTGTAGGTGATCCGTTTAAAGATACATCTGGACCGTCTATGAATATCTTAATCAATGTGATGGCTATTGTGAGTTTGGTGATAGCGCCGTTGTTATAAATAAAACACACATCTGGCGCATCAATGTATGAATATCTTAATCAATGTGATGGCTATTGTGAGTGTGGTGATAGCGCCGCTGTTGTAAGCTTATAAAACCTAAAAAAAGCCTTGTTGAAGGCTTTTTTTAGGTTATTGAAGGCTAAACATTAATTTATTTGTTGTAGCTTAAACACGCTTCTACTTCTTCTTTTGAGCCTATTAACACAGGGACACGTTGATGAATTTCAGTAGGCATGACTTCCATAATACGTCCTGCACCGGTATTGGCTAAGCCACCCGCCTGTTCAACAAGGAAGGCCATAGGGTTGGCTTCATATAACAAGCGCAATTTACCGGCTTTACTTGGATCCCGTTTATCGTATGGATACATAAAGATACCACCGCGAGATAACACTCTGTGAATATCACCCACCATAGCTGCCACCCAACGCATGTTGTAATCTTTTTCTCTAGGGCCTTCTGTACCCGCTAATAAATCGCTGATATATGCTTGTATGGGTGCCTCCCAATGACGCTGATTCGATGCATTAATGGAATACTCAGACGTTTGCTCAGGCACTTTGACGTTGGGTGTAGTTAACAAGAAACCGCCATGGGTTTTATCTAAGGTATAAAGATGTGTACCACGACCTGTAGTCAAAGCAAGCATAGCTGAAGGGCCATATAATACATAACCCGCTGCTACTATTTGTGTGCCGGGTTGCAGAAAGGCTGAAGGGTCATCGGGGTCCATCCATTGTGGTGCGTGTGTAATAGAAAAAATAGTGCCGATGAGACTGTTAATATCAGTATTCGATGATCCATCAAGGGGATCAAAACTAACCAGATAATTACCATTTGGATTACAAGGAACTACCTCATCTTCTTCTTCCGAAGATATAGCTTTAACATAGCCTGACTCGCTAAGAATATCTTTTAAAATTTGATTAGAAATGACATCTAATTTCTTCTGCATTTCGCCTTGTACGTTTTCACTTAATGTTGAACCTAATACACCAGCTAGAGCACCTTGACTGACCCTAAAAGAAATTTCCTTGCAGCCTGCTAACAACGTTCTTAACAGTAGGATTAGTTCCATAGGTGCGCCATCTTCTTGAAGTTGTGAGTTAAGTCTTTTCATTATGTTTGAATACCTTTTAGTTGTAGGGCCTTGAGGTTGTGGGGTGCAGCACGGTTTTTATTATTATAAGTACTGTAAGATAATTATACCTTCAAAAAACAAGAAACTCAGTAACCGAAATATATTCTTTATAACTGAATCATAATGGAACTAATGCTATAGCCGTCAAAACAAGTTTTTTTACATTGTTGATTGGGTTAGCGATCCTTGTTCTGGTAATCTATCATCATTAAACATTTTGAGTGGCAGTTTATGCATCTACATATTTTAGGTATTTGTGGCACTTTTATGGGCGGCATTGCAGCTATCGCTAAAGAGCTAGGTCACAAAGTCACAGGCTCTGACAGTAACGTATATCCGCCCATGAGCACACAATTAGAGTCTTTAGGTATTGAGTTGTTTGAAGGATACGATGTCAAACAATTTAAAAATGAGCCTGATATAGTGGTTATAGGTAATGCTTTGTCTCGTGGCAATGAAGCGGTAGAGTATGTTTTGGACAGAAACCTACCTTACACCAGTGGTCCACAATGGCTGCTTGAAAACGTGCTCAAAGATCGTTGGGTATTAGCTGTATCTGGTACCCATGGTAAAACCAGTACCTCGAGCATGTTAGCTTGGATATTGGAATATGCAGGTCTAAGACCGGGTTTTTTGATTGGTGGGATCCCACAAAATTTTGAAGTTTCCGCACGTTTAGGTGAAAGCCCATTTTTTGTTATTGAGGCAGATGAATACGACAGTGCTTTTTTTGATAAACGTTCTAAATTTTTACACTATCGACCTCGCACTTTGGTGATGAACAACCTTGAATTTGACCATGCTGATATTTTTTCTGATTTAAGTGACATCCAAAAACAGTTTAATCATCTGCTTCGAACAGTCCCTAATAACGGATTAGTGTTATTGCCTAAATCAGACGACAACCTGCGAAAAGTCTTAGACATGGGATGTTGGACGCCAGTACAGTTTGCTGGTGGCGATTGGCAGGTACAAAACAAGAACCCCGGATGCAGTGAGTTTGAAGTCATGTTTAAAGGACAAGCTCAAGGTAAAGTGCGTTGGAATTTAATGGGTGAACATAACGTTAAGAATGCATTGATGGCGATAGCAGCGGCAAAACATAGTGGTATTAAAAGCGACTTGGCGGTTGAAGCGTTAGCGCAATTTGTTAATGTAAAACGTCG
>Ga0209712_10000261_pt1 | contig 48124 bp, 38 predicted proteins | sample ArcOceMetagenome_FD_187443 | JGI IMG/M metagenome (GOLD analysis project Ga0209712, IMG submission 187443) | Marine eukaryotic phytoplankton communities from Arctic Ocean - Arctic Ocean - Greenland ARC118M Metagenome (SPAdes) (version 2) | ecosystem: Environmental > Aquatic > Marine > Oceanic...
CTCAAAATAACTTGTGTTTAATTGTGACCAAGAACTTAGTACCGTGTAACAAAAGTTAATTAATAATATTAAATTGTCTTCAAAAGAGAAGACAGATGAAAAAGTCACACGTTCAATTGTTAGAAACAGAAAGAGAATATTTGCAAGCCTTGTTATCAAAGGGAAGGCTGAATGTACGAGTACAGAAACGAGCCTTAGGTTTGTTAGAACTTGATAAAGGCAAAAGCTATCAATCCGTATCAGAAATGTTTGGTATGAGTTACCCAGCAGTACATGCATGGGGCAAAAAATATCAAACAGAAGGTTTAAATTTTTTAGAAGATAAACCACGTTCAGGTCGACCAGTAGTTTTAAGCGGCGAACAAAAAGCAAAAATTACAGCCATTGCTTGTAGTAAACCGCCTGAAGGCTATGCAAAATGGTCTTTAAGATTACTAGCAGACCGCATCATTGAACTGTCGATTACAGATGAAATATCTCACATGGAAGTAGGTCGCATTTTAAAAAAAATGAATTGCAACCTCACCGAAAAAAGCAATGGTGCATAAGCAAAATTACATCAGAGTTTTTAGCTCGTATGGAACTTATTTTACGACTGTATATGCTTCCATATAATGCTGAATTCCCAATAGTTTGCTTTGATGAACGACCCTGTTTCTTAATTGGAAATACTGTCGAAGGTTTACAAATGCAATCAGGTAAAGTCGCCAAAGAAAACTATGCTTATTCAAAGCATGGCTCTTGTTGTGTACTAGCAGGTATTGAACCCAAAACAGGAAAAAGGTTGGCACATATTCGAAAAAGAAGAACTCAAAAAGAGTTCACTCTTTTCATGAAACATCTAGCCAAATTATACCCTGATGCAAAAAAGATAGTTGTTGTTTTAGATAATTTGAATACTCATAAATTCGGTTCTTTTTATAAACACTTACCTGCTGATGAAGCAAGTAAATTAACCGAACGTTTTGAATTTATCTTTACGCCCAAAAGTGCTTCTTGGCTTAATATGATAGAAATTGAATTCTCTGCTTTATCTAGACAATGCCTAAATCGGAGGATTCCTTCTATCAATGAATTAGCTCATGAAGTGTTAACTTATTTCAAAGAACGAAATGATAAAGGGATTAAAATCAATTGGCAATTTACTTCTGACGATGCTCGTCTAAAATTGAATCGCCATTATTCTAAGGTTAATCCGCTAAATTTAATTTATAAATAATCTTTTGTTACACGGTAGTAAGTAAGAGAGCAGATTTAATGTAGAATTTTGACGGTTTATTTTTCATCTACTCCTCGTTACAAAAATACTCACTACTCTCAGATGTAGCTCCGTTTTTCGCCCCTCGATTAGATGAAAAATAGCCTCGGACAAAACTTATTACTTATTATCTCCCAGTACGTATATAATTTTAAAGTATATCGATCATCTTAAAACCATTTTGGATCTACTTAAGATGGACTATCAATATTTTCAGAGAATTTTTTTTCAAAAAAGACACATATAATTTATCTTAAAATATACTGAACTACCCCCCACAATTATGACGATAACGCAATGTATTTTTTTGCATATGAAAATACTATCCCCTTAGAATCCTCGATTTTATTAGATCTTTTACCAAAAAAGAGCTCTATATTAATTTTTTTTCAAATAATTTTTTTTTTATATAAAAATAAAAGTGCTGTCACAGTACCTTTGTGTTTATTAAGTTTTTACCTCTGAAAATGAAAGTCTAGGCATATTTGTTGCCTATTAGATAACTGTTCCGATGCAGGATACACAAACATAAAAAACCCCACAATTTTTCCCCGTATTCAGTTTTTACAAACAACTACACTATCAACAGTAACACACTTTTTTGTTACAGATTTTTTGAAAAAGCATTAGCTAAAAATTACGATGCAAAAAAATATTAGCTAATAGTTTGATCATCTCTGTGATTATTTCATGAACATTTCAAAGTGTTACGATTTTATGAAGAATGCAATAATGAGTTTTTGCGCTATCATATTGATGATAAGCGTAACGGAGATGCGCGGTCAAAATCAATCGATCGACAATTCAACCACAAAAAAAATGCAGCCTCAACAATTTGTTGAAGAGCAACAAAATTTCCAAGAAGACATATTAGGAGGAGACTATGTAGTCGTTATTTCTTTTGATAAAATTCCTTCAAAATTAGAAATGAAGACCTTGCAAGATGCAGGGATTGAAATAATAAATTACCAATATAAAAATACCTACTTAGCTAAGGTACCCACAAAAATCAACGCTTCTGAATTGAAGAAATGTGGTATTCAAACCTTGCGTAAATATATTAATAAAGAAAAACTTTCACCTAGTATTAGGGAGGGACGATTTCCAGAGTGGGCCGTAAAATCGCCTGGAACTGTTGATGTAGCAATACTTTTGACAGATAACTTGGAAACCAATCGTCTTCAATTCATTCACACTTTTAATATTACACATTTGCAAACACCTCTTCGAGGAGGTGATTTGATCATTGGGCGTATCGCTCAAAGTGATTTGCAAATACTTACTGCTTCACCAATGGTTGCGCATGTAGATGCAATCGAACCTGCGGTAGAGCGACTTAACCATGAAAATCGAAACCTACAAAAAGTGAATGTACTCCAATCTAATGTTCCTGGGGCTCGAAACCTAAGAGGTGAAGGCATCTATGTAGGAATAGGGGACGGAGGCGAGTTGGGTGACCACATTGATTTCAATGATCGGGTAACCAACTACGCCAACGGAACTTATTCTTCATTCGGTGCCCACGGCGATCATGTGGCGGGGATTGTCGGCGGTGCTGGGAATGTTGATCCAGTTCATCGAGGAATGGCGCCAGCTTCCAATCTGATTATTCAAAAAACTACTTCGATTATTTCTAATGCTCAAACATATTATGACAATCACGGGATGGTGATGACTAATAATTCTTACGGAGTAGGATATAATTGCGAAACCAATGGAACTTATAACTACAGCAGTAATACTTTGGATTGGCAAATGAGGGAAATGCCTGAGTTGCTCCACGTATATGCAGCTGGAAATAGTGGGTATTCAGTTTGTGGAAATTATCCAGATGGATACAAATCAGTTTTAAGATATTACCAAAGTGCCAAGAATGTTTTGACCGTTGGGAATGTTCGACAAAGTAGAGAACTCAACGGAGGAAGTAGTAAAGGGCCGGTAGCTGATGGGCGATTAAAACCTGAGGTGGTAGCAATTGGTTCAGATGTGATGTCTACTGGAAGAAATTTCGATTATTATAATGGAACAGGGACAAGTATGGCTTCGCCATCAACGGTTGGAACTTTGACCTTATTAAATGAAAGATACAGAGAATTGAATGGAGGAGATGTGCCTAAAGGTGGATTGATGAAAGCAATAGCTTGTAATACTGCAGATGATTTAGGAAATACGGGACCTGATTACGCATATGGTTATGGATTAATAAATGGAAGGCGTGCAGCAGAATGTATTGAGAATACAAGATATGATGCTGATTCAATTTCGGATGGAGAAACCAAAACCTTTAATATCACCATTCCTCCAGGATTGGGACAATTAAAAGTAATGTTATATTGGCATGATGTGGAAGCTCCGGCTTATTCTGCCAAGACTTTGATTAATGATTTGGATTTAAAATTAACTACTCCTGGTGGCTCAGATTATTTGCCTTGGGTGCTGAATCATGACACTACTCATGTAACTGATCTAGCTACTCGAAAACTAGATACACTTAATAACATCGAACAAGTAACGCTTGATAATCCAACTGCTGGAACTTATACTATTACGATTGATGGAAGCAGTATTCCAACTGGACCACAAGAGTTTTTCATTGTGTATGATTATGTAACTACTGATGTAGTTTTGACCTATCCATACGGTGCAGAAGGTATAGAGCCTGGTTCAACTCAAATGATTCAATGGGATGCTGATGTAAACAATTCATCTAGTTTCTCCCTAGAGTTTTCGGATGACGGAGGTGTAACTTGGGATTTAATTGATGCAAATGTAGCTGCTGTAGATCGCCAATATTCATGGGCTGTACCTGCTGCTTCAACAGAAAAAGGAGTGATCAGGATTTTGAAAAATGTTGGTTCTGAAACCAGTCAAAATTTAGTTCCTTTTTACATTTTAGAAAGACCGACCAATCTTACCTACACGGTAATTTGTGAAGGACATTTACAATTGACTTGGGATGTAGTGCCGGACGTACAATTTTACGAAATATATACTATGGTCGGATCAGATATGGTTGCTCTAGATACGGTTTCTTCTAATACTTATCGAACGGGAACTTTAGTCATAGGAGAAGAATACTGGTATGCAGTACGAGGAATGACTACTGCGGGAAGTAAAACAGAACGTTCGATAGCGCTGCGAGTTATCGCTCAATCGGGAGGCGTTTGCCCTTGGGATTATGATGTGAGTTTGTTGGAGGTTTCAACTATTCAAGTTGGACGAGCAAATACTTCTTTGGCTTTGTCAAATGCAGAATTGATCAGGATTAGGTTGAAAAATTTAGGAATCAATACCATTGACAGTTTTGAAATGTCTTATCAAGTAAATGGCGGAAACTTAGAAACAGAAATAATTTATGAAACACTCCTTTCAGGAGATACAGTAGAAAAAATATTTACTACCACCGCGAATTTTTCAAATCCAGGAACATATGAATTAAATGGATTTATCAATATTCCTGATGACGTGGATATAACGAATAATGAAATTATAGGATCTTACCAAGTTACTCAATTGGCTAATTCACCGATTAGCTTGCCATATGAACAGAACTTTGAAGGGATTTCGGTTTCCACTTTTACCGAAAGTATTGTAGGATTAGTAGGGATTGAAGAGTGGGATTTTACACCTGATACTGCGGGTAAATTAGACTTTGTTAATGAAGGATCTAATAAATGTTTAGAATCAAAAGATTTTTCTAATAGTGGAACCAACGAGGGATTAACCGTCACGTTGAATATGTCTAACCAAGTCGGAATCCAAGAATTAAAATTCACTTTTGATTATAAATATATTGCTCCTAACATTTTAGGTGATGGAGATTATATTTACCTAAGAGGTTCGGATACAGATACATGGATCGAAGCCACAGAATTAACCCTCGATAGTGATTGGTTGAGCTCAGGAGAAATGGATTTGAGTAGCTTACTATCAGATAATGGACAACAATTTAGCAGCAGTACGCAAATGCATTTTTCCCAAGGAAGAAATTCAGGCTATGCGCTAGATAACTTTAAAATAATTTCTTTGGCTCCATTGCCAATCGAACTGACTTCATTTACAGCCGTCAAAGACGGAATGGATGCAATCCTAAGCTGGGAAACCGCATCAGAATTTAATAACCATAGATTTGAAATACAGGTAGCAAGATCACCGCTACCACTTACAGACGAGAATTTTAAGCAAATAGGAACGGTACTCGGTAATGGCACAACAACAACTAACCATCATTACACTTTTACTGACGACTCCCCATTGAAATCCGAGTATCGTTACTATCGCTTAAAACAAATTGACTTGAATGGAAATTACACTTATTCAGATATTCGAAGTGTAGATTTTGGATCTTTTACGGATGTAGCTATTTTTCCTAATCCATTTGTAGGGGAAATCAATATTATGAATCTACCAGATAAGGGAGTATTACAAAATATCCAAATCCTAAATATACTAGGACAAGTTGTTTTTGAATCTGCTCAATTTGAGGATATTAAAGATTTAACCCTTGAAATTGATGAAAAACTTGCTTCGGGTACTTATTTCTTAAGTATTCAAACATCTAGAAAAACTTTAACCTTTCCAATAATGAAAAGTGGAAAATAGAGGAATTCACTTCATGATATGGTACTGAAATAGTCTTTTTTCGATTTCAGCATCGTAACCATGAAACTCATTTTATTTTATAGAATTATTGAGCATGATTTTTTAATTAAAATCATGCTTTTTTTTGCTTTTTTTTAAGCTGAAATAGTAGTAAAAAATTCACAAAATTTAAAATACTTTAAGGTTTGAAATTATTTAATATGTTGATTGCCAGGTATTTATGAGTTTATTTTAAATAACTAAGATAAAATAACTAATTTTTTAAAATTCACAATAAGTGATTTTTGTCTTTGTCTAAGGAGGTGAGCTGCTCTATATTTGTTACATAATCGGGAGGAAGCGTAGAGAATGAAAGGAAAAAGGTTAAAAAAGTTAACCTTCAAAATTGACAAAAAGGATATGTTCATGGGATTATAATTTGTTGTAGTTAGTCAGAATCCTGAAATTTTTAGGATTCTGACTTACTTCTTTTTTCTCATGGTAATAAATATAAAAGTGGCGGCAAGAAAAAGAGGATTGCAAAACGATGCAATCAAAAGCTGAAAGATCAGCACAAAAATTAGGATATGTTCATGGGATTATAATTTGTTGTAGTTAGTCAGAATCCTAACAAATAGGATTCTGACTGACCTACTTCTTTTCTCCTGATAAAAAATATAAGCGGTGGCAAGAAAAAGAGGATTGCAAAACGATGCAATCAAAAGCTGAAAGATCAGCACAAAAATTAGGATATGTTCATGGGATTATAATTTGTTGTAGTTAGTCAGAATCCTAGTTAAATAGGGTTCTGACCTACTTCTTTTTTCTCATGATAAAAAAATATAAGAGGAGGAATGAAATGAAAGATTGCAAAATGATGCAATCGAAGCTGAAAGATCAGCACAAAAATTAGGATATGTTCATGGGATTATAATTTGCAGCATAGCAAGTCGGATCTTTAAAAATGTGACTTGCTACGCAAAATATTTTTTCACATACATAATAAATAAAGTCTTAATATAGTTTATTAAGTATCCAACTCACAAATAAGAGTTAAGCAGCTAAAAAAATTAGCTTGTCTATAAAGAATATGTTCATGGGATTATAATTTGTTGTGGTTAGTCGCGTATTTTCAAATACGCGACTTTCTATTTTATAGGAATAATCAAAAAACAAAAAGGAAGTCATTTTTAAAATGACTTCCTTTTTGTTTTTTGATTAACGAATATCGATTTAAAAATCCTTCGCTAAGTATTTGAGAAGTGGTCTTCACACCAAGTACGTCAAACTTCTCAAGTCCTTGTTCAATATTCCCATCATCATTCTTCCTCCTTAATTTCCTTCGGTAAAAAACTCAAACAATTTTCCTGCAAATCAACTTCCTCCGATGCCTCATCAAACAAATAAAAAATATAAACCAACCCTTTCTCTTCTTGATACAACGCCAACATTTTGCAATGATCTTTATCTGAGAAAATTATTTTAGGTTGAAAAAAAACTACTGCTCCCCAGTCTGCATGATAATTTTTCAAATTTTCTTTTGACATTTCATGCAGTACTAATCGAGCTTCTTCATTTTCATTAGTCGCTGCTGATATCGCCATATTCGACACTTTGATATGAGGAAAAATTAATGCGTTTTTTCCTTCTGGAAAAAGGGCAAACCCAATTTTCATATCTGCCTTCTTAGCTTTAATCTCAAAATCAAAATCGACGATAATACTTTCGCTTGCTTTTACTTTTTTATAGCTATTTTCTAATGGAGCTAAAAAATCCAAATCCATTTTCTCTAATTTTTGAGCAAAAGATTTAGACATTTTTATTTGCGTAAATACATTGTTAGAAAAAGTGAAAAATAAAAGGCAGCAGGAAAGGAATCGTAAAATATTTTTCATAATAAAAAATTATTAAGTACAACGAAGCTCTCGCTTCGTGGGAAAGTGTAAAAAAAATGTAGATTTTCCTTCTTTTGAATCGAAGCAGGAGCTTCGAATTACGTTTAAAAATTACTAAGTTTGAATGGTGTAAAATTACATTCCGAATTTAACGAAAAAATAATTCAATCATGAAGAACCTTACTTTTTTAACCTTTATTCTATTTTTCATTTTTCTATTCTCTTGTGAAGAAAAACCAGAACTCACAGCGGACGAAGAATTAGAAATACAAGCCAACGAAATTGCTCACAAATACATCATCACGGATGGTCATGTAGATTTACCTTATCGATTAGATGTTCGAAACTTCAAATTGACTAAAGAATTTATTGGTATTCCAATCGAAACTGACAAAGGTGATTTCGATTATGTCCGAGCTAAAAAAGGAGGTCTAGATGCTCCATTTATGTCGATTTATATTCCAGCAAGTTTTCAAGAAAATGGAGGTGCGAAAATGTTTGCCGATTCATTAATTGACATGGTTCAAAAAATTATTGAAGCTCATCCTGATAATTTCACCAAAGGAGATTCGCCTGCTGATTGTGAAAAAGCATTTGCCGAAGGAAAGATAGCACTTCCGATGGGCATGGAAAATGGGGCACCAATCATGGATGATTTAGCGAATGTTCAACACTTTTATGATCGAGGAGTTCGATACATTACGTTGACACATTCCAAAGTAAATCAAATTTGTGATTCTTCTTATGATACGATTCGAACTTGGAATGGTCTAAGTCCATTCGGAATTGAAGTGGTCGAAGAGATGAATAAAGTGGGAATCATGGTGGATATTTCGCACGTGAGTGATAGCACTTTTTATCAGGTGATGGAACTAGCAAAAGCACCTTGTATCGCATCACATTCTAGTTGTAGAAAATTCGTCCCAGGTTTTGAAAGAAATATGGATGACGATATGATTAAATTATTAGGTAAAAACAATGGAGTTATCTGCATCAACTTTGGGTCAACTTTCCTAGATGGAAAATTGAGAAAAAAACAAGATGAAGATCGGGAAAAACTTTCTGGAATTTTAACTGAAAAAGGATTGGAAGCAAGCGACTCTCTTGCGGAACCTATCATCGAACAATTTAAAAAAGACAACCCTAGACTTTTTTCAGATGTAGAAATGGTTGCGAATCATATTGATCATGTGGTGAAATTAGCAGGCATCGATCATGTCGGATTAGGTTCTGATTTTGATGGAGTAGGGGATAGTTTGCCAGTAGGGTTGAAGGACGTTTCGCAGTTTCCTAATCTTGTAAAAGTATTGTTACAAAGAGGTTATTCTGAAGAGGACATCGCAAAAATTTGTTACCAGAATGTTTTCCGAGTGTGGAGTGAGGTGGAAAAAGTAGCGGCAAGTATGTAGGTTAAATTTCCAATGTCGAACAAGGAATTTCCAATTACCAACAAATGCAATTTTGTGACTCCTTGGAAATTAATTATTCCTTGTTCGATATTGGAGATTCAAATCATCCCTTCGAAAAAAGCATTAACTTCTCTTTCTTAAACAGAACAATTTTTTCAAAAGCCAAGCCAATTTTTTCCAAAAGCCGTTGCGAGTCTTTATTCTCTAAAGTGGTGATGCCTATAATTCGTTTTATTTTAATTTCATCAATTGCCATTTTTAAAGTAGCACTTGCCGCTTCGTAGGCGTAACCTTTTTTTTCAAATTCCCCTAATATTGCAAAGCCAATATCCACATCCTCCAACTGAGGTCGCTTAATCAAGCCACAAGTTCCGATAGGAACTCCATCTTCTTTTCTTTCCATGACAAACATGGCGATATTGTTTTTCCCATAATCAGGCAGTAGTTTGTTGGTGATATATTGCTGAGCGTTTTCGATAGTTTGAATACCACGATTTCCAATATTTTCTAACCACCCTTTTGAATTGAGTAATTCAAAAATAAATTCAGCATCATCAAGATTGGCTTCTCGTAAATAAAGTCGTTTGGTGGTGATTATTCTTTTCATGAAAAATGGAATTGGTAAAAACGATTGTTAAAGTTAGGCGATACCATCGAGTGGCTTTCAGCTAGCCTATGGTTTTGGTTGGTTTTGATTTTCAGTCAGTCTTTGATTTTCCATCATTCTAGTATGAAACCATAGGCTGGCGCGAAGCCAGTCGAAGGTACGTGCTACTAAATTTACGACATTCAATTGGAATGTTATCACTTAAAAAAAGGTGCCCGTCCCGAAAGACGGGCATCTTTTTTTCTTAGTGACTGTGTCCATCATGGTTATCATGGTCATGTCCCTTGTGAGCGTCAGCGTCAGTTTTAGCTGCGTTCTCATTGGCTACATAATCCATTTTACAAATTGGACAAGTTCCAGCTGCATCACTTCCACTTCCTTTGCAATGCATCGGGCAGATGTAGGCTGCAGTATATTCTTTACCTTGCTCAGCTGCTTGTTCCGTTTTGGTAGCATCATCTTTTGCTATTCCATCGCCACAGGCAAAAACTAAAGTTGCCATCGCAAATAAAAATAATGGGAGAATTAATTTCAAATTTTTCATAATTATTAATGTTTAGATATTAAAAATATGTTTTAACTATTCTACTGATTGAATTTCCAAAATGTGGTGTGGACAGTTGATTTTTTTCCATCAGAGACTGTCCAAGCGAAGATTAATTTATCTGCTGTTTTTTCTATTTGAGGAAAGCCACTTCGTCTGGAAGTACTTGATTTAGAGAGCGTTATGGTTTTAGGTTTTTCTTTGTTTGAGAAAACTTGGGCTAGTTTTATTTCTGCATTTTCTCCCACTTGTTCCAACCAACTGACCATCGCAAAATCATCAAACAACTCAATTCCAACTCGGCCTAATGGATTGGCATCATCGACTCTGATAGGTTTTTCAAAACTTGTAATTTCATTGTTATAAAAAGAGACATTTACTGTTGGTTTTTCATCTGCAGCTGTAAACCATGCGATGGCGATGTCATTGTTATGATTGGCCAAGGCTGGGCCGTTGACCGGGCAACCTGCAATTTTCCAATTATCAGGATGAACTAAAGATGGACTTGACCAACCTTCATTGGTTTTTTGGACAAAAGAAATATCTCGAATTTCATCCACCGAGCGATCTCGATAAGCTACTAAAGTTTTCTTTGGCGTGACGATAGCAGTAGTTTGGCAGCAGTCGCAAATTCGGTGATCCAGTTCTTTTTCAGCATAAATTTTTCCATCAATATCAAAAGTGGCCGTTCGCAAAGTCATCGCTCCGCCGCCGCCATGTCCATGATCATCGTGTGAGTCGGGAGCGGTTTCTTCCCCATCCACTTGTGTAAAACGACCATCCAACCAAGTGGCAAATATTTTTCCATCATCTTGTGGAAGCATGGTTACAAAACCATGTTCGGCAGATACACTATCAGTATGGATGATAAATGATTCGTTCCAAGATTTTCCACCATCTTTAGATTGAGCAATGTGAACATCGTAGTCGTAAGTTCCTGCTGCTCGTTTTTGCAACCAATGAGCAGCCATGTGCTGGTCATTATTTTTGTAAACGACTAGCGATGGAAAATCTGCCCAATTGACAAACCAATCTGACCCTCTAGCGACTTCTTTTGGAGCAGCCCAAGTGTCATTTTTTATTTCGGAAAACATCAAAGCATCAGTTGTGTCATTCACATATTCTACCCAACTCAAATAAATTCTTCCTTGCTCAGAAACAAAAAGATTGGGTTCACCTCCTGAACCAACTGGACTTTTTAATTCACTCAAGGTGAAGTTATCCAAGTTGATAGAGGATTTTGAATTACTCAAATCTTGCTGACATCCAAAATATAAAAGTATTACCGTTAGCGTTAGGAAAAAAAGGGAAGCTGAATTTTTCATTTTATTTTTATTTAAGCTGAATAGGAATTTAGGTTATTTTTTCTATCTACACTTTTAAAAAAAAATGTAGTGAAATAAAAAATTGAAAAAGCTAACCTTCTAAAACAAATTTTCTTAGTCTTTTTTAAAAGTTTACGGGAGAGGAGGTGATTAACTTAAGTCGTATATGTCATTAATTCGCACTTCATTATCTTATCTCCGAAAAACGGATTTTGAACTTCACTAATATGACTTATCCAATCAGCTCTTTTATTATCAAAAGCCATCGGACAAAATTGCACAAATAATTTATTCTTTATACTAAAAGCAGTTATCTAATTGATCATCATATCTGATAAAGAAAAATCAAATTGTTGTCGTGGAACTTCTGCGCCATTAAGCGTAGGTATATTTTTCCCATATCCTTGAAGTGCAGCTAATTGTTGCATCCAATATTGATGAGCATCACTTTTGGACAAAGTCATATCCACGTTTTCTAACTCTTGTAAAAAAGTAGTGGCTGTTGCATCTGTCTCCACGAGTGCATTTTTTAAACATAAATATTTATCAGAAATTGAACTCAATTGCGCTTTGAAATTATCAGGTATATTTGCCACGAAATCAGGAATGGCTGGCGTTCCAACATCTTGAGGTTTAATATTTACATTTTGATTCATCATAGATTTTTGGTTGTTCAACTGCACTGTTGCATCAATTATAAATGCGCCATTGGTCACCACCTCATCACCTAGGTTTAATTATTAACCGTTGACTATTACAAATTCATGTTAATAATTTAGATAAGAAAGGGCTGCAATTCAGCGGTGTAATCGGAGAAAAGGGGTGGTGGTTTGTAGTTGAGATAATGAGTCGACTTCTGGTCAATTGAAGGTAATTCAATATTTAAAAGGGTAAAGTAAGGTAGCAATTAAAATATTGATATTCAACTGTTTAAATGTCGTTGAAGTCATTTGTTGGTAGAAGTCCGATTTACTTTTACAGCATCTTTTTTTGCAAGGCTCAGGTTTTTCGGAAGAAGTTTTATGACAACTTTCTTTTCTACTTGAAGTTCACCACAAGATTTTGTTTGACAAGAGAACTGAAAATCTTACAATTGACTTTGGCAATAATGCGTACTTATTGAAAAACCAGAAGTACTGATTAATAATAAAAATGCAAGGATAACATGGAGTGATTTTTTTAAAATTAATGCTTTTATTAAAACGTAGGCTGACTTTCCAAGTCAGATCATTTAATTCTTCAGGTATAAGTTCATAGACAAAATTAATCCTGTTTTTAGAAGATCTTTTCCGCTATTTTTCCTAAAAAAATACTTCCAGAACTAGGCTATGTAAGGATTTCTTAAGAAAAACCATCGAAAAAATCTTGTCCTTAAAACTCATGATTAATTCTATCCATGAACTTAGTTATTTTCTTGAAACCAGACTTGGAAAGTTAGATTACGAATTGATTACCGAGTGAAAACTAAATCTCGCTCGCTACTCAATTCTTCATTATAAACATATCTGTCCATATCGAAACCGATTAAGTGTTCCGGTTCTGTCAGTTTATTTTTGATGATATAATTACACATCATGCCTCTTGCTTTTTTTGCGAAAAAAGCGACGATTTTAAATTGTCCATTTTTCTCTTCTTTGAAATGTATATTGTACAAATCTGCTTCGAGTAATTTGGGTTGGACTACTGAAAAATATTCTTTGGAGGCTAGATTGATAATTGCTTTTGCTTTCGATTTTTTGACATCCTTGTTGATGGTCTTCGTGATTTTGTTATCCCAAAATTGGTAGAGATTTTTTCCAGCATCATTTTCCAATTTCGTTCCCATTTCCAAGCGATAAGCTTGCATTAAATCCAATGGTCTAATCAAACCATAAAGTCCTGATAGAATGCGCAAATGATCTTGAGCAAATGCTAAATCCGCATCATCAAAACTATCTGCATCCAAACCGGTGTACACATCTCCTCGGAAAGCTAAGATCGCTTGCTTTGCATTTTTCAGAGAAAAAGGCGTTTCGAAATTATGGTAACGTTCTTCATTAAGGTTGGCAATTTTGTCGCTGACCTTCATTAATTGTTTGAGGTCAGTTGCTGATTTCTTTTTCAAGATATCGATAAGTACTTGACTTTCTGGAAGAAAACGAGGGTTGGTTTTTTTCTTTAAATCTGTTTGGTCAAAATCTAAAGTCTTGGCTGGCGAAATTAATAATAGCATATTTTGTAAAAATTGTTTTGGTCAATATTGGAAATAGAACAAGTGCAAAGTTGATAAGTTTAGGTTTTTTTGGAAAATTTATAGTCCCATTGACTGGCTTTCAGACAGCCTATGGTTTTGTATTAAACTGGAGAAGAACCATAGGCTGGCTGAAAGCCAGTCAATGGAAATCTGCTGATGGGGGAGTTGAATTAAAGTTTGCCTTCCCATTCTTGGTAGAATTGATCTAGATACATTTCCATAAATTGATGCCGTTGCTCCGCCATCTTTTTGCCAGTTGGCGTATTCATTTTATCTTTTAGCAAAAGCAATTTTTCATAAAAATGATTGATCGTAGGAGCAGTACTTTTTTTATATTCCGCCTTGGTCATGTTGAGGTCCGGCGGGATATTGGGATCATAAATTGCTCGATTTTTAAAGCCGCCGTAGTTGAAAGTTCGAGCAATTCCGATTGCACCGAGTGCATCCAAACGATCAGCATCTTGCACCACTGCCAACTCTGGTGAGTGAAATTTTTTCTCAAAATTACCTCCTCCAAACGAAATGTTTTGAATGATTAAAATGACATGATCAATCGTGTTTTGTTCGACTCCGATAGAAGTCAAAAACTCAGTTGCTTTGCGTGGACCGATCGTTTCATCGCCATCATGAAATTTAGAATCTGCAATATCATGAAGCAATGCGCCGAGTTCAACTACTTGATGATCAACAGGTTCTGAGGCTGCGATCTGTTTGGCGATTTTCCAAACTCGATAAATATGCCACCAATCGTGACCACCTTCGGCATTTTTTAATTCAGATTTTACGTAGTCGATGGTTGATTGAATCATATTGTGAATGTGTTGGTAGGAAGGTTGTCTTGAGTACGGAGATAGTCATTTTTCATTTAATACAAAATATGTAAATGTATTGTTATTGTTGTTGGTTCGAAGTCCATGGGCAGGCGGTTACTTTGAAGTACGGACGATTAATGCATAATCCCAAAAGGATACAAAGTAAAATTCCCTGCCATCATTTTATTATATTTTTTGTTCAAAGCTTGGATGCCGAACTCTTCCGAAACGACTGTCATATAATTATACAGCACATATTTCTGAATGGAAGAAGGTGGGTGATTATTCAATTCTGCGTCAATTTCAAAAAGCAATTCTTTTGCTTGTTGCTTTAAATCTTTCATGGATCCACCGAACAAATTTTCATTAGCTAAAACAGAATCCCAAACCACTTTTAAATAAACGGTCTGATTGACTAAAGGATCGTCAGTCAAACCATCGATAAATTTTTCGATGGTTTTCAAATTACCACCCCACTTTGGCTGAATATTTTCGGTATATTCGATGTGGGCCCACAAGTGATTTGGATTAAGTGCTAGACATTTCTCAAAATAAATATCAGCATTTTTGAAGTCGCCAGTTGTCCCTGCAATTCGAAGTAATTGGGCATACGCTTCCGCTTCCAGTTCATCGTCCGAACCAATATTTTCTAACAAATTTTTGGCCTGGTCAGAATGCTCGAAAAATAACTTTTCCTGTTCGGTAGATAAGGCATCCAATGGCAAATTACCTCGGTCGAGTGATGCTTGATGAATATAATAAACGCCTAAAAATAAATTAACTAATTGAGAATCAGGCAATGCTTCTTTCCAATCCAAGAGGGTTTTTTCCATTCCATTTAAGGTGACATGATCGATCGCTTGACGCAAATCATCCGTATCTAACTGATTGACCAGTAATTCGGCAGAGATATATTCTTGATTTTCTAGTTTAAATTTTATTTTTTGTAAGGCAAGATCTCCGAAGGAATAATCCACTTTTTGGCCTGCAAAAGTTTGGCGTTTTTGGTAAAAATAATAAGCGACCAATCCGAGAATTATTAAAATGGTAATTAGAGGCATGAGGGGGATTTTAGTTTAAATTAGGATTTGGTTATCGAATTAACGATGATAAAGTTACTAATTTTAAGGTAGTAAAAGTAACCTAATAACTCAATAACCAGTTACTTACTTTTTCTTCGGTTCAACATATTCTATTCTAATCATTTCACTTTCATTCAAGTTAGAATTCAAGACCACTTGCTTTCTTCTGCTGTTGAAATAATAAGTGATGGCACAAGTATTGGGTGGCGTTTTTCCAAGGTTCTCGGCATGCAAAATAATGTAGTTCTCGACTGTTGGATTAATTTTTATTTTTACTTGAAGTGGGCGGTTTTTTAGCTCCTGGTTTTCAATGATCCATTTGCCATTTAAGTTGACAGAAATGATGTCTCCATCTTGCTCTTTGTGATCAAAAAATTGGAGGGTGAATTCTGTTCTATCTACCACAATGTTTTGTTGTCGGACAACTACATTTCGGTCATTGACGATCATCGGTGCATCTTCTACAACTGTCTGAATATCAGGTTTTTGTATTTCTTTTTTAGGGTAAACTACTTTTAATATATGTGGTTCTTCCAGCAAAAATAAACTATAATTTGACTCTAGTTTGATCAAGTCATTTAAAGACCTAATCATGCGTCCTGAGTAGTTGTTAAAGGCAGCCACTAACTCCACATTATGATAATAATATGCTTTGCCGTAAAGCTCATATTTTGAATCAAATTGATTGGAGTTTTGATACTTTTTTAGTTCGGTCAAAAACTTTTTTGCAGCCGACTTCGCCGTTTTATATCGAGCATTAATGTTGACAATTTCGTTGAGCTTTTTAACGTTTGCTTCAAGCTTTTGAGTGTACTCAGGAAGATTGCCTGACACGTCATATCGCAACGATTTTAAAATTGGAAGTATATTGTTATGGATGTCAGTTAACACCGGGACACCCAAACTTTTATGAGGCGTTTTTTTGTAATAATTTTTTTGATAAATCTTATTGAGGTCTTTGCGAAGTTGTTCTTTTTCCAAATAAAAGTTCTCATACAAATCGACCACGACTTCCATTTGACGAAAAATTTCCGTCTGATTTATTGGATTTTGTAAATCTTTATTTTTGATGAAATCATCTAGTTGGAATCGCAATTTATTGGTTTGATCAATTATTTTTTTGATTTTATCAGCATGAGAATTTAAGGTTTGTTTTTCGGCTGGTTTTAGAAAACGACTTTCTGTTTTCGCAGTTTGATACCACTGGTAAGGAGAGATTTGGTAGAACCATTGCTCTGGATCTAGAAATATATTTTTAGGTAAATCTTTGTTTCCATAAAAATTAATTTGCTCGCTGGGAGAATCCACGGAGCGATTTACTTTTTGATTGATATTTTCAAAAATCCGATGTGCAATCATCATCCCATGAATACTTTCATTGGTAAATTGGACATAATTATTGAGTGCTTTGACCGAAGCTTTGGAAGGATTTTGAGTAAAAGTAAAAGTAGCTAGGCAAAGAAGAATGCTTGCAAAAATGTGTTTCATGTTCATGTGAGATTTGAAAAATAAGTTTAATCTAAAGTGTAAAGTTAAGGAAAATTGAGAATAAAAGCAGAAGAGGGGAATATACAAGACTCAACGCTTTGCTAAGGAATTTCCAATTTTCAACGGTAAATACGGGATCCTCTTATTTTTAGCCTTGGAAATTGGACACTCCTTATCGAAGCGTTGAGTATTTGATATTCAATTATAATCTATCAACTTCGCTATCCATCACCACCATAGAACTGAAACGACCTTTATAATATTTTTGATCAAGAGTAGGTTTTTTTATTGATGAAAATTGGGTAAACTAATTAGTTTTATAAATTTAATAAGCATAGATTTCTAAAACATTACCTTCGTTATTTTGATTCTATCAATACGTTTTTATTTTGTTCATAAAAGCATTTCAATTTGCCAATTATAAAAAGTGATTTTCAATCTGATTATTGGATATTTCGCAATACCCATGTGAGTACGATTTATGCGTCTTTGATTCGTCGATGGATTCCAAAGGTGAAATTTCAACGAGAGCGATTGGAGACGCCTGATGGTGATTTTTTGGATTTGGATTGGTCAAAAAACGATCACGAAAATCTGGTCATTGTACTTGCAGGCTTGGAAGGAAAGTCAAATAGTTTGTATTCTCGATCTGCGATTCGACATTTTAATAAAAAAGGATGGGATGCTTTGGCGATGAATTATCGAGGTTGTAGCGGTGAGCCCAATCGGAAATTACGAGGCTATCACATGGGCGCAAGTGATGATGTAAAATTTACGATCGATCATGTTTTGCAAAAAAATAAATATAAAAAGATAGTAATTGTTGGTTATAGTTTGGGGGGGAATTTGGCATTGAAATATGTAGGGGAGGAAGCGGAGAATTTGCCCAAAGAAATTAAAGCGACCATTTCATTTTCTGTTCCGATGGACATTCAAGCTAGCGATGAACGCTTGAATAAATGGTATAATTGGCACTATCTGAAATGGTTTATGTTGCCACTAAATTACAAAGCGAATCGGAAGAAAAAACAATTCCCAAAGGCTTTGGCAAGTTATAATGGATTTTTTATGTCAGGTAATTTTGTCTATTTCGATACTCATTTTACCGCCCCCGCCAATGGTTTTGATGATGTGGTAACTTATTGGAAATCAAGTAGTTGTATTCCTGTTTTGGAAAAAATAAAAATTCCTTCCTTGGTTGTTTCTTCTACGGATGATACTTTTATTTCTGAAAACTGTTATCCTTACCAAGCATCTCAGAAGAATGAAAACCTATTTTTAGAATTGCCCAAGCATGGTGGACATTGCGGTTTTATTCGCCAGTTTTTTGAAAAAAGCGGATGGATGGAAGAAAGGGCGATGGCTTTTTTAGACCAAAATATTTAACCAATTTAACCCTCTCTAAATATTAAAAGTAGGAGAGGGGTTTATCTAAACTTTTGACATCACATAAAACATTTCCCTTCCAATTTGTCTGACTCGCTCGTCATATTTTTCACTTTCTAAATCGGTATCATCAAAATGTTTTGGATCATCGAAAGTCAATGCAAATCGATTTTCTGCGCCCAAAATAACCGGACAACCTTCGTCAGCATCCGAGCAAACCATGATGGCTGCGAATTCCTTTTGAGGATTTTCAGCATGGTCATATTTTTTCGAAAACATTTTTGTAGGTGTGTGGGAAAAACCAAACGTAGAAAAATAAATCGGATTTTCCACATTCGAATCAGCCGCCACAATTTCAAAACCTGCCCGCCGAAGTGCTGCCACCGAACGATGATTAAAAGCTGTTGCTTCCGTTCCTCCTGAAAACGTGTGTATAGTGTTTTTTTTGTAAAAAAGCGCAGCGGCGGCTAGCCACAATTGGCCGATATGACTTCTACGAGAATTGTGAGTGCAGATAACATTCAACCTAGTTGGTTGATTATTTTTTTGTTTTTGGGAAATATATTGAGCGAGTTCTTCGAGTTGTTTTTTTCGATTTTCTGAGATAAAATGAAATTCACTTTCGAAATTTTGGCAATAATTTTCGAGTTGAACGAATAAGTTTGGTGGCATCATGATTTTGAATTTTTAAATTTAGTGCAAGAAAAGAATTTTATTTAGAAAACAAGATTCATCGACGACTTCCATTGTTTCCTAGAAAAAATCAGAACTCCTTCTCCTTTTATAGTATCTTTTGGACAATCTAATCCGTTAAAACTTATGATTAACTGATGTTACTTTTTTTTGTAAAAAGATATTTTATTGAATGGCAACTACAGTATGATTTTTTTTTAACTCGGAGAAAACAGAAGAGGGACACAGAGAGAACAGAGGTTTGATACTATATATCTGTCTTCTCTGTGTCTCATCTCCGTTTTCTCTGTGGTTATTTTTTGCGTAACTTCAATTACTAAATTGTAACCATTTTTACTAAATTTAAAACCACCCAACTATGAGTTTAAGACGTTTTTTTATCGAAGAATTTGTTGAAGTTATTGAATGGAGAGAAGAAGACCGAGATACGATTCTTTGGAAATTTCCCGATCGAGATGCCAACATTAAATATGGAGCGAGTCTGACTGTCCGAGAATCTCAGGCGGCGATGTTCCTCAATGAAGGAGAATTTGCAGATACTTTCGAGCCAGGACGTTACGAATTATTGACTGAAAATATGCCTTTGATGACCAGTTTAAGAAACTGGGATAAAGGCTTCAAATCACCTTTCCTTTGCGATATTTATTTTGCGAGTACTAAAATATTTACGGATTTAAAATGGGGAACCGTTAACCCAATTATCTTGCGTGATCCAGAATTTAAGCAAGTGAGAGTAAAAGCACACGGAACTTATTTTATCAAAATAAAAGATCCAGAAGTATTTTTCAAGAACTACTCCGGAACAAAAGGAGTCGTGAAAATCCAAGAAGTAGAAGCGAGTTTAAGAGATATTATTTCTCCAAAATTTGCCGAAGCATTAGCTGAAGCAGAAGTTTCGGTTTTGGATATGGTGAAAAGTTATACAGAATTAGGGGATCAAGTTGCTCCAATGTTGCAAGCAGATTTAGATCCATTTGGATTGGAGTTGGTGAAGTTTCAAGTGTCGAGTGTTTCCCTTCCAAAAGATGTGGAAGAATTTTATGATAAAATGACCAATATGAATATGGTCGATGACATGAATAAATTCCAACAATTTCAAACCGCTCAAGCGATGGAAAAAGCGGCGGAAAATCCTTCAGGTGGAGGTAGCGAAGGTATCGGAATGGGAATGGGATTCGGTATGGCGAACATGATGATGAATCAACAAAATACGACAGCAGCTCCAAAATCTACCCCTGCAACTCCAGCAGATTCTTCGACAAAAGCCACCACTCGCGAAGAAATTATGGTCACGCTCAATCAATTGGGTGAACTTAAATCTGCGGGAATTTTGACCGACGAAGAATTTGATGCGAAGAAGAAGGAATTACTTGCTCGACTTTAACAGTTAGCAGTTTTCAGTAGGCAGTCCGCAGTAAGCACATGCCAACTGCCAACTGTCTACTGAAAAACTGCCTACTAAAAACTGAAAAAATGCTCAATAGCGAAGACCAACAACATATAGAATCTGCGGTCGAAATGCCTTGCCCATCCTGTGGAAGTCGATTACATTACGCAGCTGGAAATCAAAAGATCTCCTGTGATTATTGTGGTTATATAGAAGAAGTCAACAAGGCTAATGACAAGGTCATAGAAAAATCTTTGCATGCTGCGGTGGATAATGTGGCGGATTTTACGCCTGAGGAAAAAGGGAAAAAGGTGTATGATTGCGATAATTGTGGTGCCAATTTTATGGTGGATAGTGATCAGGTGAAAATCAATTGTGGATTTTGTGGATCAACTAAAGTGAATGTTCAAGCCTACGATCATCAGTACATTGAGCCATCTGGAATAATTCCATTTTACATTAGTCGTTTTGAGGGAGATAAGATTTTTAAAAAATGGGTTCGTTCAGGTTGGTTTCATCCCACTAAGTTAAAAAAGTTGGATGAGCTCGAGCAGTTGCATGGGGTCTACCTACCTTTTTGGACTTATGATGCTAAGGCTGATGCGCAATGGAGTGGGGAAGCAGGACATTATTATTATGAAACTGTGCGGGTGCGAGTAAATGGAAAAATGACGACCCAGCAAGTTCGAAAAATACGATGGAGTCATCGAAGCGGAAGGTTGAATCATTTTTTCGATGATGTGCTGGTGGTTGCAGCTGATGGATTATCGCAAAAAAATGTGGAACGAATTCTTCCATTTCGATTGAGTGAGGTTGTGAATTTTGATCCTCGCCTGATGGTGGGGTGGGAAGCAGAAATTTATAATCTCGAAGTTGATGATGGTTACCAGAAAGCCGAACAAATTATGAATTATAAATTACGTAGCATGTGTTCTGCTCAACTCGGCGGAGATACCCAACGTAATTTACATGTGCAAAGTCAAAAGTCTGGTCAGACTTTTAAACATATTATCCTACCTATCTGGTTGTGTTCTTATCACTACAATAACAAATTATATCACTTTACAATTAATGGTCAGACAGGAAAAGTTTATGGTGAAAAACCGATTTCTTGGTGGAAAATAGCAGGGCTTATTTCAATTTTTGCTTTGTTTGTTTTTGGAGTTTGGTATCTTCGCGAAAGTGGTGTGTTTGGTTGAATAGTTGATCAGGTGAATAGTTGACCAGGTACTAGCGAAATATTTATATTGAAATTTCAGTATTTCGATTACCCGATAAACCAATTACCTAATCACCTAATAAACCGATCACCTGATAAACCAATTACCCAATTAATTAAGAACAAAATCAACATAAAAACTATGGTTCAAGTATTTATAACAGGAGGAACATTTGATAAAGAATACAATTTTATCACCGGTGAATTATATTTTAAGGATACGCATTTAAAAGATATGTTTCAACGAGGAAGATGCACGATTGACCTCGATGTGAAAACGTTGATGATGATTGATAGCCTCGAAATGACAGAAGAAGATCGAGACATTGTTATTCATAATTGTAAAAAATCAGCTCACAACAAAATCATCGTTACCCATGGAACAGATACCATGGTGGAAACTGCAGAGAAAATTGCTGCAGCTAATTTGGTAGAAAAAACGATCATTTTGACGGGAGCAATGGTTCCTTACGCATTTGGTACTTCTTCTGATGGATTTTTTAATTTGGGGAGTGCGATGGCATTTGCGCAGGCATTACCTCCAGGAGTTTATGTAGTGATGAATGGTCGTTATTTTGATTGGAAAAATGTGAGGAAGAATCGACAGACGGGGAACTTTGAAGAACTGGTTTAGTGGCTAAATTACTCACAAGGTGACTCGAAGTCACTGTGTGAGTAAGGAACATTTTTCCAAAAAAAAACTAAATAATATGAAATTCTTAGCATTATTTTTAGAAATACTCATTCTTGCATTTGCGGTGTATGTTTATCTTTTTTCTACTGGAAAATTAAAAGTCAAGGATGCGAAATTGAATGAAAAAGCAGAAGAATTTAGAAAAGAAAATAGCACTTGGATGCGATTACTTTCATTGTTGTTAATTGCTTTGATGTCGATTGAAGTTTTTTTGAATGTGAAATCTTTTTTTTAAAATTTTCTTAGTTAAAAATGAAGGACTTAAAAAGTATATTTGATTATGAACAATTTAGGAAAATACCTGAATTATTTTTAATAGAGAAATCTATTTCGAGGCTTAAAACATTTATGTCAGGATATTTCGCTTGTGAGGATTTTAACCAAATTAAAGCAGATTCAAAACCTCCATTTTGGTTGTTCTTTCATTATGTATGTAAGTTTTATAATCATAATGGTTCATACCATAATTGGGATGGAATAATTTTACAAAATTGTAATAATGATAAAAAAAAAGCGCTTGAAGAATTTTTTAAACGCTTTGATGAATTTCGAAAAATACAACCTTTGAAAGGATTAATTTCTAATATAAATTCTGAATCTCTTAAGTTTTATAATTCAAGAATGGAAAAAATAGAATTTGAAGTAGATACAAAACTCGGACGAGAGGTGGTCGATCAATTTATTATTATCAAATACGATCACGATTTTGGATGTGCAATTTATTATTTAAACGAAAAACAAAAGGTTCGTCCTTTTTTTTATAGAACGATAGATGAAACATTTCAACATTTTGAAAGAGAATATGGGAATTCGTTAGAATGGAGTGAATTAAGTGAAGCTAATATTGACATGAAACTTAGTCGATATAATTATTAATAAATTTACCATCAGAAAAATAAAAACCATAGGCTCATTCTTTCCTCAGGACAAAAATGGTTTTATCCTCAATGATACCTCCTTTGAGAAAGTCCCGAATCAATGGCTCCCTGTCATCGGAAAAATCAAAAACTCCTACCTAGATCATTTAGGAAAAAAAGTCCACAGTATTTATTTGCGTGGAAGTGTAGCTCGTGGAAATAGTGTCGATGACTTTTCAGACATTGATATTTTTGCATTGATTTATGATTGGGAAGAACGATGGAAAATGGCAGAGTGGCAGCCTGATTTGCAAAAAGAATTGCAAACAGAATTTCCATTTGTCCGAGAGGTAGAAATTATGATGACTCCATATTTTGAAGATTTTTCACAAAAAAATCCAGGCTTGGCGATGATCGTAAAAACACAATCGCTTTGTATTTTTGGAAATGATTTGAGTAAAACGATTCCGCCATTTTTACCTAATGAAAAAATGATTCTCCACCTCACTTGGCTGGAAGAAGACGTCAACGATTTTTTACAAAAAGAAAAAACCACCACGCGAGATTGTCAAGAAGTTACTAAAATTTTAATCCGAAGCGGATTTGAATTAGTGATGGAAAAGGAAAAAAAGTTCACCACCGATTTATATTTCTGCTACCACATTTTTTCCAAATATTTTCCAGAAAAAGAAGACGAGATGCGAGAAATGTTGCATTTATATTTGAATCCGATGGAGGAGGAGCTCTATTTGAAAAAATTGGTTAGGAGTTTAGGAAATTGGATGGTGGAGAAGATTTGAGTTTATTTGATTTGAAAATAATTAGCCGACCCATGCATCCAAGCTTGATATGACTGTATTTTTCCAAAAAAAAGCCTAACAGATTGCAAATAATTGCTATAGCAATTGCTTTTATTTTCTTAATATTGCAATTGCTTTTATGCATTATAATTAAAACTTATTTATGTTATCGAATATGAAAAAATTTACCTTTTTCTTTTTTATCCTTTTTTTAGCGCTTTCCAATTCCTTTGGGCAAGACAAAAATGATTTGTATAATCTTGATCGTGTACATGAAATTCGCTTAGAATTTAAGCAAGATAATTGGGCAAGCGTGATGGATTCACTTCGATTATATGGCAATGGATTGTTGGAAGGAATTGCCAAAGTTGACGGAGAGGAATATGTTGATATCGGGGTGCGATACCGTGGAAATAGGTCATTCCGAGTAGGCAACAAACGAAATGCACTTCACCTTAAATTAGATCACCAAGACGCTGAGCAAAATCACCAAGGATACCAAACCTTGAAACTATCCAATGCACTTCGTGATCCAAGTATGGTTCGAGAAGTATTGGGTTATGAAATTGCAGGCAAGTATATGATTGCGCCGAGAGCATCTTATTCGCGAGTTTATATCAATAATGAATACTACGGTTTGTTTATAAATATAGAAGCGATTGATGATGTTTTTTTGGCAAAAAACTTTCAGTCAAATGAAAATACTTTGATCAAATGTACGCCAGATTTGAATAAAAAATCATCAGAAGGTTGTAAGCAAAGTATTTTCTCTTCCCTGGAATATGAAGAAAATATGGAATGCTATAAAAGCAATTATGAATTGAAATCAGAGGAAGGTTGGAATGACTTGGCGAGTTTGACCAATGCATTATATAAAAATAACGATGAACTAAGTAAGGTGCTAGATATAGATGCAACTTTGTGGATGTTGGCGTTCAATAATGTAGTGGTTAATTTAAGTAGTTATAGCGGTCAACACAGTCAAAATTATTATTTGTATAAAAATAACCATGGGCGATTCGTTCCAATGCTTTGGGATTTGAATTTAGCTTTTGGAAGTTTTAAAAATACGGGGGAAGGTTCTGATTTGAGTAATAAAGAATTAATCAAATTAGATCCACTCTTGCATGTTGATAATCCATACAAACCATTGATTAGCCAATTGATGAAAAATCCATCCTACAAGAAAACTTACCTCTCGCATATGAGAACTATTCTGTACGATAATTTTATGGACAATGGTTATGAGCAACGGGCGAAGGAATTGCAAAAAATAGTTCAACAAGCATTTACGAATGATCCTAACAAATCTTATACGACAGAAGATTTTGAAAGAAGTCTGTATTCTACGATTGGGCGTCGGAGTAAAATTCCAGGAATTTATTCTATGATGAATAAGCGAGCAAAGTTTTTGAAAAAAAATGAAAGTCTTGGCGCAATTCCTCCAACCATTTCAGAAGTGAATGTTTTAGGTAGAGAAAAATATTCTAACGAACGAGTCAACGATTTTAAAATTCAAGTAAAAACTGCCAATCAAGCGAAGCAAGTAAAAGTATATTATCGCTTCCGTTCGGTAGCAGATTTCAAAATGGTTTACTTGAAAGATGATGGAGGTAACAATGACGAAGCTGCTGGCGATGATATTTTTGGAGGCATGATTGCGAGTAATGGAAATGAAACTATCGAATATTACGTGGTAGCAGAAAACCCACTTTCGGTAGGCTACGAACCAGTAAATTATATGTTTGAATTACGAAAAGCATCATTGAAAGAATTGAATAATTGATGTTTTAAACAACTTCAATTAATAAAAAGCCACTTCGAATTTCGGAGTGGCTTTTTTTTGGATTATTTTTCGCTATAGGTTACGCAGATTAACACAGATTATTTTTTACCGACTAATTGAAGCTGTTAAAATTTATGTAATCCGTGATGAAAATAATAATAATTGCAGGTGAATAATAGTTTATGAAAGTGAATAGATCACTACAGATTAAATTCTTTTTTCCAAAAAAAAACGGGGTAATCTGTGATAAAATCTATACTCAAAAAAATATCAAAATATTGCATATTTACTTTTTTCCAAAAAATATATTATTTTTGAATTCACTATCACGAAAGCTGCAAACCGATCTTATCAAGTTTGTAGCTTTTGTTGTTTTAGGAAATGAGTAAATTTATTCTTTTCTTTAAAATATTTTTAAACGTATTATGTTGATCATCAACACTTTAGGTATACTATCAAACTAATTCAGTATGAGAAAATTATTATTCACTTTAGTTCTATTATTCTTGTCAACTATTTTTTACGCCCAAGGTTTATATAGTTTGGAAACGGTAAAAGAGGTTAAATTGACTTTTAAACAAGATAATTGGGCTAGTATTCTAGATCATTATAAAGAGGAAGGAAAAGATAAAAGATTGAAAGCTTCGGTGACGATTGATGGAATTAAATACGATTCTGTTGGGGTTCGGCATAAAGGAAATAGCTCTTATTTCAATGTTCGAAAAACGGGCTCTTCCAAATTACCTTTCAATATCAAAGCAAATTATGTGAAGAAAGATCAAACCTTTCCAGGTGGATATACTTCATTAAAATTGTCCAACGTATTTCGAGATCCGAGTTTTCTTAGAGAAGTGATGGCCTATGAAATTGCGAGTAAATACATGCCTGCGCCGCGAGCGAATTATGTTCGATTATATATCAATGATCAGTTGCTAGGATTGTATAATAGTACGGAATCTGTGAATGAAAAATTTCTCGAAGAGAACTTTGGAACGGGCACAGGTACCCTAATCAAGTGTGATCCTAATTGGCATGGAAAAACCAAAAAAGGGTGCATGAGAGGTCATAATGGTTCTTTAAATTTTCTAGGGCAAGATTCGGTTTGCTACTATGAATTTTATGAAATGAAGTCAGACCATGGTTGGAATGATTTGCTCCAATTAACGCAGACTTTAGAGACTAAACCAAAAGATATTGAAAAGGTATTGAACGTAGATCGAGCATTGTGGATGTTAGCTTACAATAATGTCTTGGTAAATCTGGATAGTTACACCGGTCGGCTTTGTCATAATTTTTATATTTTTAAAGATCAATCAGGTCGATTCAATACCATTCCGTGGGACATGAATATGAACTTTGGCGGCTTTCGTTTCTTGGATGACAAGACTATTTTGACGGTAGAGAAAATGCAAACCTTGAGTGTGATGAGCAATTTTAAAAATGCTACGCGTCCACTCATTAGCAAATTATTGGAAAATAGCTTGTATCGAAAAATGTACATCGCTCATATTCGTACGATTTTAAAAGAAAATTTTAGCAATGGCGAATATGAAAAAAGAGCGAAAGCAATTCAAACTTCCATTGATTTTTATGTAAAAAATGATACTAATAAATTATATACTTACGAAGATTTTAAACAAAATATTTCGGCGACAACTAAGGCTGGAAAAACGCCAATTGTAGGGATCACCGAACTCATGTCAGCTCGAACTAAGTACCTGGAAGCGCATCCACTTTTACAAAAAACACCACCAAAAATCTCTGAGGTAAAGCATAGAGTAGGGAGTGATGATACAGTTATTACTGCAAAAATTGATGGAGTTAGAAAAGCATTTGTTTACTATCGAGATAATGGGTTTGGCATTTTTACACGAATAGCAATTGAAGATAAAGGATCAAATGGAGATACCGAAGCAGGCGATGGAACTTATAGTGTTATTATTCCCAAGACTTCAAAAACAGAATATTATGTGATGGCATTGAATAACGATGCTGCGATGTTTTCGCCTGAAAGAGCGGCGTTTGAAGTTCTTGAGATTAGGTAAAAGAAATGTATTTTAAAAAAAAGCCCTGTCAAATTTGATAAATCAATTTTGATAGGGCTTTTTTATTTGAGTTATTTAAAGACTAAAAATCTCTGCTCACTCCAAGGGTTACAGATAAAACTTGCGGCTGAAAACTCAACGATGAATTATTCAGTAATTTAATTTTAGAAAGCGCCTGCTTATATCCAAAACTAGTGAAAACACGATTACTGTTTATTTTATAAAATAATCTCACCTCAGCTCCTGCACTTACAAATACTTTTGGTTTAGTAGCAAAATCTTCGATGTCGATGATAGATTCATTATCGTCGAGTGTTCTTCCCGTTGACTTAATTTTGAAAGAAGGATTGATATTTAGAGCAAGCTGACTTCCCCAATTTTTTCCAAAAGAAAACGATTTTCCTCCGCCAATATTCAATTCTATAAAATCAAAATAGTTGTTGTAAAAGACTCTTTTTGTTCTATAGGTTTTTTGAAACGCGGGATAATTTATTTCGGTTTCTAGTTCTTCACTAAAAGTAAAAGTGCGATGTAATCTTTGATAAGAAACGCCTACACTAGTAAAGAATCCTTTTTTGATGTGGTATTCCAAACCTAGATTATAAGAATTACCGATAGCTGATTCTTCCGCAGATTTTAAAAGTTCTGCCTGAGGGCCAGCTTGATAATTTTGATTAAATGTATTTAAACCAAAACTAAATGTAACGGATAAACCATTCTTCTTTTTCTTCTTTTTTGGATTTGGTGTCTTTTCAGAGGCAACAAAATAAGTAGGAATATTAAGCTCTCTTTTCTTTTCAAAAGAGAATTGAAGCAGAGCATTGATACTTTGAATACTTGCAATGTTTAGTTGGTTTATTTCATTTTTGGAAATAGCAGCAAGAGGTACTTCTGTTAAATTAGCTTGGTTCAGAATATTAGAAACGAATGTTTTTACTTTTACTGAATCCTTGATTATCAATGTGTTGGTAGTAGAATTAGTAAGTTGATTTAAGCCCTTTTGATTATCCTTTTTTTGAGAAAAAGGAATTTGAGCGGTGTTAGTTATTTGAACACTATCTCCAGATATAGCAGGTGTTAATTTGTTAGAAAAATCCTGTGCTACTATTTTTTCAATGGTTTCAGTTTCTAAAATAGAGGAAGTTTTTTCAGATTTGTCCAAAGCAATAGCTTCGTTTTGATTAGCATTTTTAGCATAAAAATAAATCATGCTACCCGCAGCAAAAAACAATAAGCCAAACCACAGCATGAAAATAATTTTCCGATTCTTCTTTTCAGGAGGAGGCAAAGGAATATTCATATTTTCCCAATCTAAACCTTCAGGAACATCTAATTCCTGATGAGTATTCGATTTTATAAATTTGTCAAATTCTGAGTTTTCCATTTCTCAATATATTTTATAAAGCTTTTTTAAAATTGGAAATAGTATCCTTAAAGTGAACCTTCAATTCTTTCATAGCCCATATTCTACCTCGGTGTAATAATATTCTTGAAGTGTTCTCAGCAATATCTAATGATTGAGCAATCTCCTTATGAGAGTATCCGTCGATGATAAAAAGATTAAATACGGAGATATATTTCACAGGCATTTTACTTAAGATACCGTGTAAGATTTTTGTATCGATTTGTTCTTCTACAGATACTGAAAAAGTACTTTCAATTAAATTGATTTTTTCATTTTCTAAAATGGCATAATCAATTTGGTTCTTTCTTTTTTGCATCAAAATCTGATTGATGGTGATTCTAGTTAACCAAGTTTTAAACTTAGATTTATCAGCATCATAATTTTTTATTGATTTAAAAATTTCCATAAAAATGATTTGCATACTATCTTTTACTTCGATTACGCTTACACCATATCTGATACAGATTGTATAAACATACCCTTGGTAATTTTCATAAATGGCTTTAAAGGCACTTTGATTACCTTTTAGACATTCTTGAATTAGATGTATTTCATTATTTTCCACAGTAAATATTTGATAGAAAATTTGAAAATGATTTAGTAAGCAGTTTTCAGTAAGCAATTAACAACTGCTTACTGAAGACTGCCTACTGAAAACTGTTGACTAGTCACATTGCGTTGAAACCTGTACTACTTCAGCAGTAAATGTAACAGCGTAATCCACAGTTTCACCACTAGGAAGATTGAAAGATCCAGTCATGCTACCTTCTGCAAGGTCACTATTAGCTTCATCAATCGTAATTGCTGCGGCAGCATCTATTACGATAGCAGTAATCGTAGTTCCACCTACTACATCTTCGAATGCAGCGCCACCCAAAGTTGTTGAGTTAGTACCATCATTACCATATATGATTAAGAAATCATTCAATTGAAAATCTTCAACGATTAGCTCACCACCTATTAAAAGTTCATTGTTAGATACTTGTAAGAACTCATTTCCATTCTCATTGCAATAAGCAGCGAATGCATCATACTCTGTAGTTACACCATTTACGGTAAGTGCCATGATAGGTTGAATTACTTCGATTTCTTCTTCGATTACTTCCACATTTTCTTTTGAACAAGAAGTCATAAAGAAAGTGAAAGCGAACATGCATAAAGCGAATTTAAAAAGGATTGAATTTTTCATAATGAATTGAATTTTTTTCACACCATATAAATGTGAATCGTGAATTAATGTTTATCACTTACATTATTAGCGAAGTACCGTCGATTCGTTACAAATTTTTTCATTTTTTTTTGATAAAGTTACCTAGGTGGATTGTAATTCGTTGTTAGTCAGGGAGTTATGAGTTTAATTTTTTTGAAAAAAATAACTTGATTTCTTTATTTGGAAAAGATTAAGCGGTAGTCCTTTATTTTTACTTGCCTTCCGTTATTAAAACAACTTCAATCAGAAAGGTTTAAAATGAGTGTTTTTGAAAAAAATAAATTAACTTGTAAACGAAGATGTGATTCGTGAGTTAATGTTTATCACCTTTTAGTTTATGATTCACGTCTTCTATCTTTTTTAAAAAAGAAAACCCGAACTTTCAATTTGAAGATTCGGGTTTCCTTTTTGACTCAAAAGAAGCAGCCAAAATGCTGGTTCTATTTAGTTCGCATTTCTTAGCGAATCAAACTAATGTTTCCTTTCTTAAAAAACTCCTCCCCATTCACACATTTTACTCTCAAGTAATACCCATACACATCAGGTTCGAGTAGTTCGTTTTTATATATTCCATTCCAGCCAATTGATTTGTCTTCTGACTCAAATACTTTTTCTCCCCAACGATCATAAATAGCTAAATACATTTCGTCAATCACATTTCCTTCTACGAAAAGTACATCGTTTTCGTTATCTCCATTTGGTGTAAAAGCATTTGGCATGAAAAGATAAGGCTCTTCACAGATCGTACTCAGCACCACCACCAAAATCGAAATGGTATCAATACATCCATTTATATCCGTGACAATAGTCGTATATTCTGTAGAAGCTTCTGGAGAACCAACTGGATCAAAAATAGTAGGATCATCCAAACTTCCCGTCGGTTCCCAATCATAAGTATTCAGATTATTTCCAGTCACTTCGAGTTGAGAAGTTTGTCCAATGTTGATGGTATCAGGAGTTGCTGAAATATTCAAACCTAAATCCACACCACCGTTATTCACCATAATTGAATCTTCAAAAATACACCCATCCTCATACACCACCGAGAAATAATAAGTATCCGTAACGGTCAAATTAAAAGTCGGGGCATTCGTATTTCCTCCTGCCAAGATTCCAGCGGAAGGTGTCCAAGTCCAAGAAGTGATCGTTGGATTTCCCAGAACATTGATAGAGAAATCATAGCTCGAAACAGGTTCACAATTCGCCACATTATTAGAATATTCTAAATCAATTCCAGTAGTAATAATTTGAGTGAGACTATCTTGACAACCTTTTTCATTGGTAATGATGAGTTGGATTTCAAAGTCTTCTTCACTATTATTGGAAATAAAAGTGGGTGGATTTTCACTATTGGAGAAAACAGTTCCGTTCACCGTCCATTGCCAATTCGTTAAATCAAAAACTGTATCCACCGATGAATTCGCAAAATTAAGATTAATTGGATCTTCGCAATCGACAATATCTGCTAAAAAATCTGGAATCAAAGAGTGCTCATAAATTGATAAAGTTTGAAAAAAAGTATCGGTACAAATAGCAGCATTGATGGTTGATTCAATGGCAAGCATTACAGTATAAGTTCCCGTATCAGCATAAATATAAGTTGGTTCTGCTACCGTTGACATCGCACCTGGGTTGGCTGGATCATTAAAATTCCATTCATAATCAAGGGCATTTACACTTAGATTTTCAAAGTCAACTTCCAAGCCTTCACAACTTATTTCTGGAACAAAAAACGAAGAAACGAATTGACCACAAACGCCAATATTGTATTGAAAGTCTCGACGCGTAGTCGAAATCAAATTCCCATCGCGATATTCCTCCACACAAATTCCAACTACAAATTGTCCAATCGTATTGGGTACTCCTGTCAGAAAACCAGTTTGAGAATCAATGGCCAATGGTAGCCCACCCATCATATTATTTAAATCATAAGGAGGAGTCAACCAGATTACTTCATCAAAAGGTGGTGCATTCGGAGGCTGTGGCATTGGGATATCAGGGGTTGCCCCTTGGAAAGGAGTACATAATTTATAGACCAGAGAATCTCCATCAATATCTGTGGCTGCGTGATCAAAATCAAGTGGTTCATTTACACAAATATAAATTGGAGGCCAGTCATTAAAAACAGCATTACTGTTACATTCTAAAAGAGAAGTTTCAGAAATCTCTACAGGGTAAGTTGCTCCAGTATCTAATGGGTCAACGATATTTAGAATATTCATATTTCTACAACACCTTTGATAAGCCAAAGTATATCCACCTGCTCGGAAAGGCAAAGAAACAGTATCAGTATAAGTAGTCGTATTCACACAAACATTTGGAGGAACTACCAAACATGGGTCAGTCAAAACTGGATCAAGTGTATCATTATTGATCACAGGGATTAATAATTGTCCAAACTGTCCAACTCCTGTATCTAAAAAATAGGAATTAGTCGCTGCATCAAATGCAAAAATTCCAATCGAAGCTGGATCATCAAAATCTGGAACCCCCGTATCGCAATCTCTAAAAATAGTCAGTTGGATTTCATATTGATCGTTTCCCAGACATCGGTAATTCATTTCACCACCAACAATATGTGTCCCCCAACTGAACTGTGGTAAGATCATCAAAAAGATTCCAATAAATAAGAAGTAGTGTTTGTTTTTCATATCTCTAAAATTAAAAAATAAAACCTAATTAAAAAAAGTGATAATTTCTTGGGATTCAGGTGCTTTTGATACTCTCCATTATTTGATTTTTACTATTTTTAAAAGCGGGGAAAACACGAACCCCCTGACTCCTGACTCCTAAGTTTCAGGAAATCGTAAAAGCAACCGTTTTCACCCTTTTCGTTTTCGACCCATCTTCCAACGTCTCTTCCAAAATCATCGCCTTCGCCTGTTCCAATTCAAAAACTTCTTTCATATTTCGAATATTTCCTGCTGGCACACCTACTTTTTTCAATAAATCCAAAAGTGATTTTCTATCAAAAGCAACAATTGCTTTTGCTAATTCGTCCGCCAATTCTTTTCGATTAGTTACTCGTAAAGTATTGACGTTGAAGCGGTTATCATCTTTTAAAAAACTTACATTCAAAGTGTTACAAAGCAATTGAAATTGTTTTTCCGTTCCTACCGCCAGTACGATCGGTAAATTATCTTTGGTCAAAAATACATCTCCATAGGGTGCAATATTAGGATGCTGGCTTCCCATGCGTTGCGGAATTGTACTTCCCATCAACCAATTCGTCGCTTGATTGGCCAAAGAAGCGACCGCTGATTCCAACAAGGAAGTGGAGACAAAACTCCCTTCCCCAGTTCTCATTTTTTTCAAAAGCGCAATCAGAATTCCTTCCTTCAATTGATGCGCCGCCAGCAGATCAATCAACGCCACCGGCATCCTCACCGGATTACGATCAGGCTCCCCACACATATATAAAAAACCAGCTTCCGCTTGCATCACAATATCAAATGCAGGAGTGGCATCTTTTTTTCCGTAGGAAGTCAACTCCGCATAAATGAGTTGATTATTGATCGTGCGAAGTGACTCGTAATCCATCCCCATTTTTTCTGCGGAAGTAGGTTTGAAATTACTCACGACTATATCCGCGGTTCGAATCAAGTCCAACACTTCAGTTCGATCAGACTCCTCTTGCAGGTTTTTAAATAAGATACGCTTTTGCCAATTTACGCTGCAATAGTAGGCGGAATGAAATGCTGATTTGTCTTCAGTTGGCAATTTCCACTTTCGAGTGACATCTCCGCCCGTACTTTTGTTTTCAATTTTAATGACTTCTGCGCCTAGTTCTGAAAAGAACATTCCAACCGCTGGGCCAGCTAAAACACTCGCTAATTCGATAACTTTTAACCCTTTAAAAAATTGATCTTGCATCGCTGATTTTTTTCGAATAAAATAAAAACACAATTTACGAAATGAAAAACAATCGGAAAATTTCTATTAATTTTGGAATATTCCAAGTTGTCGCTTTTCTATATGAAGCCTTTCACCAAACGTGGCAATCTGTTTCAGCAGAGTATATGTAACGTTTAAGTCTGCTGAAGCAGATTACCACGTTTGGTGGAAGGTTTCTCAAGGAAAGACTCATAAAAGTAAATCAATTAATAATTTTTGAAAAAATGAAAATATTCTCCACCACCCAAATTCGAGAATGGGATAACTTCACCATTCAACAGGAACCAATTTCTTCCATTAATTTGATGGAACGAGCGAGCCGAACTTTTGTAGATTGGTTTATGGAGAGATTTCCTAACACCTTAAAACCAATTTCCATCTTTTGCGGACAAGGAAATAATGGAGGAGATGGATTAGCGATTGCTCGTATTTTGCAAGAATATTTTTACCAGGTAGAAATTTACATTTGCAAAATCGGAAATTCCTCTTCCCCAGATTTTTCCGAAAACCTAAAACGACTTCCCCCATTCCAAAATATCAAGATTCATCAGATTGAGAAAAATGACGATTTCCCAAAAGTCGCAAATCAAGGGATTTTAATTGATGCCATTTTTGGTTCAGGATTAAATCGATCTGTCGAAGGATATTGGGGAAAATTTCTGACACACCTCAATCAACAAAATCAAACGATCGTTTCCGTCGATATTCCATCAGGAGTTTTTGCTGACCAACCAACGGAGGGCATTTCAATTCACGCCAATTTTACCTTTAGTTTTCAAGCTCCGAAGTTGGCATTTCTTTTTCCAGAAAATGAAAATCGAGTAGGAGAGTGGGATTTTAAATCCATCAATTTACATCCTGATTTTTTGGAGAAAATAGCAACTGATTTTTATTTTTTGGAAAGAAATTATGTTCAAGAATTTCTAAAAACTAGAAAAAAATATGCGCACAAAGGAACATTTGGTCATGCCTTAATTATTGCAGGAAGTTATGGAAAAATAGGTACAGCAATTTTAGCAACTAAAGCTGCCCTGCGAACTGGAGCAGGATTAGTTTCCATTCATGCGCCAAAATGTGCTTACGAAATCTTACAAATCTCCACGCCCGAAGCAATGGTCAGCATTGATGAACAGGAGTTATATTTTTCCCAAATCCATGATTTAGAAAAATACCAAGCCATTGGAATCGGACCAGGATTAGGCACCGAACTTATCACCGAGGAAGCCTTAAAAGTTTTTTTAGAAAAAGTAAACTCACCCATTGTAATTGATGCCGATGCCTTAAATTTGATTGCTAAAAATAAAACGTGGCTAGCGTTAATTCCTGCTAATAGTATACTTACACCGCATCCTAAAGAGTTTGAACGTTTGTTTGGGAAAACCAAAAACAACTTTGAACGAAACGATTTACAAAGGTTTTTTTCCGAAAAATATAATATTTATATTGTGCTCAAAGGCGCACATACGTGTATCAGTACCCCGGAAGGAAAATGTTATTTTAACTCCACAGGAAACCCTGGAATGGCAACCGGTGGCAGCGGCGATGTCTTGGCTGGGATTTTAACATCATTATTATCTCAAGGGTGTAACTCGTTGGAAACCAGTATTTTAGGCGTATTTTTGCATGGTTTGGCGGGTGATGTTGCGTTGGGTAAAACAACTAGTTTGGAGTCATTAATTGCGTCAGATTTAATTGAAAATATTGGAAGAGCATTTAATGAATTGCGAAATTTACAATAAATGAAAGGTAATTATTCAGCAGAGTGTAAACCCTGGGGGTTTCATAGCCCTGCCATTTATGGTAGGGACTAAATTTAAAAGTTTAGGGCTTTAGACAAACAAAAAAATTAAATGTATGGCTAAAGCCAATTTCCATTTTACTAACCCTACCATAAATGGCAGGGCTATGAAATTCTCATAATTTTAAATCGTGCCTTGGTAAAATATGCAAAATAATTACAATAAAAGAAAAATAAAACTATGTCAAAAAAAAGGATAACCGTCCTCACCGGCGCAGGAATCTCAGCCGAAAGCGGTATCAAAACATTTCGAGATGCAGGAGGATTATGGGAAGGACACGATGTAATGGAAGTAGCATCTCCCGAAGGTTGGATTAAAAATAGAGCACTCGTTATTGATTTTTATAACAAAAGACGGGCGCAACTTTTGGAAGTAAATCCCAATGCAGGGCATCTAGGCTTAGTCGAATTGGAAGAACAATATGACGTCCACATCGTCACTCAAAATGTTGATGATTTGCATGAGCGAGCAGGTAGTTCCAACATCATTCATCTGCATGGTGAATTGACTAAAGTACGAAGTTTGGGAAATGAAAGATTGGTTTACAATTGGCGGAAAGATTTATTGGAAGGAGATCTTTGTGAAGAAGGACATCAGTTACGACCGCACATTGTTTGGTTTGGAGAAGAAGTCCCGATGTTGCAAAAAGCAGCGGAAGTGGTGAGTCAGTCAGATATTATTTTGGTGGTTGGGACGTCGATGCAAGTTTATCCAGCAGCAGGTTTGGTTGGAGTTGCACCAAAATTTGCGCCGATCATTTATATTGATCCGAAGCCTTCGTTGAATTATGAAATGGAGATGGCGGAAAATTTAGTGACCATCGCTGAAGTGGCGACCACAGGAGTGCGAAAGGTAGTTGACGAGTTATTGGGGTAAAGTACTTCGGAAGCTCCCGCTTCCGAACATTCTTAAAAAGTCTAAAGTTTTTCCGAAGCGGGAGCTTCCGAAGTACGTAAAACAACAACTTCCTATGAAGATTAAAACCCTCCTTTTTTTCATTTCATTGCTTATTTTTTCCCAAACTATTTTTTCTCAAAAAAAAGAAATCAAGCTACCAACGCATCCAGATGGTAATCCAATTTTTTGTGAAAAATTTGATTTGTTAGAAAAAATGCTGCCTTATGTTTTAGATCAAAATAATTTTAATAATAATACAATTACAAACTCTGATTTGCCACAAATTACCACCTCAATTCGAACAGATGAAGATGTTCGAATTGGTGATGCAGGAGAATCTGAATTTGAAATTCATGCAGCGGTCAATCCATTTGACTCGTCTAATATTGTGGTGGGCGCCATGAATATTTCCACTTCAGGAGGCTCACCTTCCTTAAAATTTTCCATTTATTATACCAATGATTTTGGTACGACTTGGTCGAAAAGTCCATTCGATGGAACCCTTCCAAATGAGTCTGTCATTGGTGGTGGAGACCCCATGATTACTTTTGATGAAAATGGTGATGTTTTATTTACGTGGATATTGTTGACGATAAATGCTACGGATCAGTTAGGTAGGTGGGGAATGTATTTAGCAAAATCAACTAATAATGGAGCAAATTGGATAGTAAGTGCAAACCCAATAGAGTTGGATACTTTTACCAATTTTATTAATTTAGGAGATTTAGATCATGCGGTGGACAAGCAATGGATGGTAACTGACCATTCTCCAACGAGTGATTTTAATGGCAATATTTACCTAGCTTATGTTGATATTGAAACGATGACGGGCACTTATAATATGAAGGTGAAAAGGCGATTGCCTGGGAATGATTTTTTTGAAAATGAATCAGTTATTATTTCTACTCAAAATTATGCGTTGGCTCAATTTGCAAGTGTCGATGTTGGAATGGATGGGACGGTTTATGCTACTTTTTTTGCAGATACGGGGAATGGTAATTATGGAATTTATTTGGCTAAATCAATAGACGGTGGCGCTACATTCTCTACTGAGCAAAAAATTTCTAATATTGCTTTCCCAAAATTATTTTCAGGAAATTTTTCCATTGAAGGAATCGATGACAACCGAATTTATCCTTGTCCTCATGTCGTGGTTGATCCAGCTGATCCTGCAAAAGTTTATGCGACTTGGACCGCTTTTGGAATTGATTCGCAGGTGTCTAACGGCATGGATATTTACTTGTCAAGATCGGAAGATGGTGGTGATTCATGGTCAATTCCAATGGTGGTGAATGATGATACGGATGATGAAATACATCAATTTTATTCCAGCATTGCCGTCAATCAAGAAGGAGTTGTTTTTGTAAGTTGGTACGATCAACGGGACAAAAATGGAACAGCAGATACCAATTTTTTTATGGGATATTCGACCGATGGAGGAGTTGTTTTTGAGCAAAAAAATGTGACAACTCTGGCAAGTGATTTTAGTCAAATCTCGGAATCTAATGTTGGAATTGGTCCTGGTGAGTACAATCAAATTATTACCGTTGGAAATTATACCATTCCATTTTGGGGAGATGGTCGAACTAACGATGGACAAATTATGGTTTATGCCGCATTCTTAAATGTCTTTGAAGAAGAAGAAATTATTTCTATCACTACTCAATTTTCCCTCGAAGGACCGAAGGTGAATCCAGTTAAAAATGCGGCAGTTTTTGAATTAATTCTAAAAGAACCTTCTGACGTAAATGTATTGTTATTTGATATTTTGGGAAGGGAAATTAAGTCAATTTCCGGGCAAGGTTTTGACGCAGGACGTCACACCATAAAAATGGAAGTGGATGAATTGCCGGTTGGTGAATATTTCTTGAAGGTGCATACTGATTTCGGTTTTAAGACGAAGAAGATTATAGTGATGAGATAGTTTTTCCTGAAAAAGATAACTATTTTAAACAGATTTCCAGAAAATTAAATTTCGAATTCTTTCCTGTTTTTTAGCATAAATTTTTAATTTTTGAATCTTGTCTAGTTTACACTAAGTCTATTCTTTTTTTACTAAATTTAAGGATAATTGAAAAAACAAAACTTAGACTCAGATGAATTTAAACTTAAAGTCAAAAAAAGAAAATACCTACGATGCGATAGTTGTCGGTTCAGGTATTAGTGGTGGTTGGGCTGCGAAAGAACTTTGTGAAAAAGGACTTAAAACTTTAGTCCTAGAGCGAGGTCGCAATGTGGAACACGTCAAAGATTACCCAACTATGTACCAAGATGATTGGGATCTTCCTAACCGAAATCAAATCACCGAAACGGAAAGAGAAAGGCAAGGTAAACAAAGCCGAACTGGATATACGACCACGCCTTCTCGAAAGCATTGGTTTGTCGATGATATCGATAATCCTTATACCGAGGTGAAGCGATTCGATTGGATGCGAAGTTATCATGTGGGAGGTCGATCGATCGTTTGGGGACGTCAAAGTTATCGATGGAGTGACCTGGATTTTGAAGCAAATAAAAAAGATGGTAATGGAGTAGATTGGCCGATTCGATATAACGAGGTTGCGCCGTGGTATGATTACGTGGAAAGATATGCAGGGATTAGTGGGCAAGCGGAAGGTTTACCTCATTTGCCTGATGGACAATTTTTACCTCCGATGGAATTGAATGTAGTAGAAAAACATGTGCGGGAAAGAATTGCTAAAAACTTTGATGATCGGATTTTAACGATTGGGCGAACGGCTCATATTACTACTGCAACTCACAATGGTCGAGGAGGTTGCCAGTTTCGAAATCGCTGCATGAGAGGATGTCCTTATGGTGGGTATTTTTCTAGTAATGCTTCGACTTTACCAGCCGCTGTAAAAACGGGGAATATGACTTTGCGTCCATTTTCAATTGTAAATACTATTATTTATGATGAGAAAACAGGAAAGGCAACTGGGGTGAGAGTTATCGATGCAGAAACTAATGAAACGCATGAGTATTTTGCAAAAGTGATTTTCTTGAATGCCTCAGCTTTGGGTTCTACTTTTATCATGATGAATTCAAAATCAAAGCGATTTGAAAATGGCTTTGGAAATGATAGTGGAGAGTTGGGGCATAATGTAATGGATCACCATTTCCAAACTGGAGCAAGTGGGGAGATTGATGGATTTGATGATAAATATTATAAAGGCCGTCGGCCGAATGGTATTTACATTCCTCGATTTAGAAATTTGGGGAGTCAAAAAACAAAGGGGAAAAACTTCTTACGAGGTTATGGTTATCAAGGTGGAGCAAGTCGTACGAACTGGACTCGAAGTGTCAAAGAGTTGAGTTTTGGAAAAGATTTAAAAATCGATATGTTGGCTCCTGGACCTTGGAGAATGGGAATTAATGCTTTCGGAGAATGCTTACCTTATCATGAAAATAAAGTTACGCTGAATGAAGAAGTGCGTGATAAATGGGGGCAGCCAACTTTGACGATGGATGTGGAATGGAAAGAAAATGAATGGGAAATGAGAAAAGATATGCGAGAGCAAGGTGTGGCAATGTTGGAATCAGCCGGTTTTAAAAATGTCAAATCATTTGAACGACCATGCTACCCAGGACTTGGAATTCATGAAATGGGAACGGCTCGAATGGGGCGTGATCCGAAAACTTCTGTCCTTAATGGCTTTAATCAAGTGCATGCTGCCAAAAATGTTTTTGTTACAGATGGTGCTTGTATGACTTCAGCTGCTTGTGTTAATCCGTCATTAACTTATATGGCTTTGACGGCTCGGGCTGCTGATCATGCAGTTAAAGAATTGAATAAACAGAATTTATGATTTTGTTAGTTAGACGTTTTACGTTTTACGTTGAACGTTTTTTGAAATTAGAATTATTATTTTAATAAAAATTTAAGCTGTGTTAGTTTTTGTAAATGTATTGTTAAGGTTTTTTTGAAAAAAATAAAGCAATGTATTTACGTGAAAAAAATAAAACAGTTTTTAACATAAAAATTAGAAAAATGAAACGTAGAGATGCCATAAAAAATACAGCTCTTTTAATGGGTTATGCAGTATCTGCATCTGCGATTGTAGGGTTGATGAGTGGTTGTCAGGCTGACACTAAAACGCCTGCTGATATGTGGAAACCCAAGGCGATGTCAGGTACTCAATTGAACACGATTCGAGAGGCTGCAGAAAGAATTTTGCCAGCTTCTGAAGGCATAGTTGGAGCGAAAGATGTGATGGTCGAAAGATTTGTAGATGAGATGTTAGATGGAGGTTATAAACCGGCAGAAGTTGCTTCATTTAAGCAAGGTTTAGATGATCTTGAGGCAGCTGCTCAAGCGACTTATAACAATACATTTGCAAAATTGAAGCCTGAGGAAATGGATGCTTTAATTACTAAAATCGGTGAAGCAGCTATGGCCGTAAAAGGTCAAGATCAGGAAGTTGAGCCTTTCTTTTTTGCACTCAAGGGAGTTACACTTCTTGGGTTTTTTACCTCAGAAAAAGTTGGAGAAGATGTCTTAAATTATTTACCAATTCCAGGAGGGTATCAAGGAGATGTTCCGATGTCGGAGATTCCTCAGGGAGGTCGAGCTTGGTCATTTTAAAAATTAAGAGATCATTCTTGGGAAAAAATAAAGGTGTTATCGCTTCAAGCAATAACACCTTTATATATTTGACTAATTGATGATCAGTTGATTAAGTGTTTTAAAAAGCACAAATTACATCAATCCATTTTTCATACCAAGGGTAAATCAAGATGCTTCTGATTTTTTGAAAATCTTCACAGGCCAATTCATTGTTTTGTAAATTCAAATTCATCACTCCTCTGAAATATAACCATTCCGTATTGTTTGGCGAAAATTCAATCGCTTTATCCATGATGGCAATTCCTTCTTCCGATTTTCCTTCGTCATGCATCGAAATACCTTTTTCCACTTCAGCAAGATTGGTTTCATATTCGTCTAATTTAGCCTTGCAACTAGCTGAAGTTGGTCGAAATTCCACTCTGATTGGATAGACACTAGTGACTTGTGTTCCTTCGTAAGTAGCAGGTATCCACTTGTCTTCTGTTTTAGGAATCAGTTTGATTACTTCAAATAAAAAATCAGTTCCTAAATTGCTATAATCAACTGTTTCCAAAAGCTGAACAGATCCATCTTTTTTAACAATCAAATCACTTTTTATACTTCCGATTAAACAGCTGTCCAAGCCACTATTAGGATACATCGTTTCTGTTGCTAAAAATATTTTTAAAGCATCATTTCCACCTTTGAATTCGACGCCAGTTTCGAGTTCTAAATAAATCGAATCACCTTGGAAAATGGTGTAGGGAGGGGGAGGAGTGTACTCCTTGATTTTGAATTTCACGGGGAGCGTATATTTCACGCTTACTTGCTGTCCATCTTTGATTCCAGGTTTCCAGATTATATTTTTTTCTTGCATCAATTTAAGCGCTCGGAGTGCTTCGTCACCACAGCCATCACCGATGTCTTTTAAAATTCTTGGATCACTTACTCGACCATTTTTGGTGACGACGAATTGGAGGACAACCCTTCCTTCTGTTCCGTGAGCTCGTGCTGAGTCAGGATAGGCAATCGTCGAATAGATGAAATTAAGCATGCTTTTTTCAGCACATTGATTTCTTTCTTCGACTGTCATTATACCTGATTCGCAACCGGGGAAACGAGGTATTTCTTCCACTACGCTATAAATCTTTTCGGCTGTTTGACTCTCGGTATCTTGAGCAAAAATGTTTTGTGAATGTGTTAGCGATAGCGTTATAAAAATTAATAAAATGAATCTCATGTTTTTGTATTGTTTGTTTTTTCTGAAAATATGTTTGTAATGATTAAACGATGAGTAACAATAGTTCGTGATTTTTTTTGGAAAAAATTAATTCGGTTCTTGTAGTTTTTCTATTCCTTCCTTTAAAACTTGAAGACACAAATCAACAATTTCTAGGTGAGTTCGGAATGCTAAGATGGCAATTCGTAGCCAATATTTCTCATCAATCGTAGTCGAAGATAAAAAGACTCGTCCATCGTGTTGAACGTGCTGAATCAATTTTTTATTAAAGTCATTGGCGTCTCCTTTGGTTGGAACGTATCGATAAATCATTACTGACAACTCTGGAAATGGCCCTACTTCAAAACCTAACTTTTGAACTTCATGGTAAAAATATTGAGTTAACATTAATTTTTCATCTAAAGCAGATTTAAAAGGAGCGAGTCCAAAAAGTTGGAGCGGCAACCACAATCTCAAACCTCTAAAATGTTTGGTTAATTCTGGCGACAAATCTGCGGGAGAAAGTTCTGCTGTATCATTCAACGCATCTTGCATGTAGTTCGCTTGATACTGATGAGCATCTTTTTGGGCTTGCACATTTTTTATTAAAACAACTCCTAAACCGTAGGACAAAAATAACCCTTTGTGTGGATCAATCACTAAAGAATCTGATCGTTCTATTCCTTTCATTCTTGCTTTCCCTTGCTCCGTCAGCATAAAGAATCCACCGTAGGCACCATCCACATGAAACCAAAGATTAAATTCTTCCGCAACGTCTGCTAAATCATTTAATGGATCAACTGCGCCAACATCTGTCGTCCCCGCCGAACCAATTAATAAGAATGGTTTTTTGCCATCGGCTACATCACTTTTGATTTGTTCCCGAAGTGCATTGACGTCCATTTTAAAATTTTCATCGACTGGAATGTAGGTCGTTTGTGCTCGATGGAGTCCAGCAATTCTGATGGCTTTTTGGACACAATGATGGACTTGACTCGTCAAATAAATAACTGAGTTTGAAATATCTTGCGGTTCAATTTTTTTGAAATCTCGTGCGGTAACGATGGCAATTAAATTTCCAATTGAACCACCTGAAGCTAGATTTCCAGATGCCGTTTCGGGATAACCCATGATGGAACACATCCATCGAATTAACATGTTTTCTATTCGCACAGCACCTGGACCACCGAAGTAAATTCCAGCGTATCGATTCGTTACGGCAGCTAAATAATCGCCAAGCGCAGTTGGGAAAACTCCACCACCTGGAATGTATCCAAGGTGTCCACCAGAGGCTGGGTTAAGACCAATATTGTCAACGTTTTTTTCTAAAATATGGAGTGCTTTTTCGATTGGAATCGGATGATCAGAAATTGGGTAGTTGATCAATTCTTTTCCTCCGTCTTCTGTTTGAATATAGGTTTTTTTGAGCGGTAAATCATCGATAAATTTAAAAGCGTATTGTTCCACTTTTCTTTGCCAATGAAGTCGGTCATCAGCATTGGGTTCTAATGAACTCGATTGTCTTTCAAGTTTTTTTATTTTTTCAATCATAAGTCAAAACTAAAATTTTCTAGGGGAAATGCATATTTTTAAAAAAAGAAAATCCCGAATTTTTGTAAATAAAAATTCGGAATTTCTCTTTTTTTAGCCTGTTAAAATGCTTTATTTTAAAACACTAAAGATTTGCAATTTATCATTATTATTAGCTACTAAGATTGATTTACCCAATTTAGCATTATTGATTAATTGTAAATCTTTGGTATCCTTGTTAGAGAAAAAACCACTTGTCTCAACTGATTGAGGATCGAAGGTTCCATCTCCTTTTCCCAATAAAAGTAGACCAACTCCAGCATCATTTCGTGGGGTTTCTACTTCAGAGGCAAACAAGTTTCCAGCAAGCAGAATGTCTAGTTTTTTATCTCCATCAAAGTCTTCGATAATGAAAGCATTGGTGGAAGAAACTTGAGCTTCGGCTGGTAATTTTTTTAATTCAAATTGACCTGAACCATTATTCATCATAATGCAAGTAGCAAAATTTGTCGCTTGCAAATGATAGGCATTTTGCAATGCCTCGCCATAAATATCATCCACAGTTGCCATCGCAAAACTTCTATAGGTCGGAAATTTTTCTGTAATAGAAGGTATCTGTTGAGAGGAACATTCTCGACCTCGAACAGGGTAGGCTATTCCGGTTTTTTTGTCTTCATAACTTAGTACAATATCCAAATTTCCTGAGTTGTCAAAGTCGCCTGAGTAGATATGAAATGGTGCTGCTTGACTTGCATTGTATTTATAATTCAAACCTAAATTTCCTACTGCAAAATCCATGTCTCCATCATTATCAAAATCACCTTTGGCAATTGAATTCCACCAGCCAGTTTCAGCACTAATATTATCAGGAGTGATGTCTACTAAATTCGATTTTGTGTTTTTGAAAATACGAATACTCATCCATTCTCCGACAACAATTAAGTCATCAATTCCATCTCCATCGATATCTTCTACAATAGCATCTGTGATTAATCCAATGTTTGATAACTCGGGAGCGTACTCCTCTGTTTTATCTAAAAATTTTCCATTTTGCTGAATCAAAATATGACTTTTAGAAGGGATCGGATAATTGGCAGGTTTCATTCTTCCACCAACGAAAAGATCAGGTTGACCATCTCCATTAAAGTCAGAAGTAAGTACGGTGGAGCCACTTGTAATCATGCTCGGAAGAGCATGGTTAGATTTTGAAAACTTCCCATTTCCTTGATTGGCATAAAGTCGATCTTGTAAATTATTAGAGTTTGGATTAAATTCATTTCCGCCGCTGACTACATATAAATCTTGGTCACCATCTTGATCAAAATCAAAAAATAAACAGCCCAAATCTTCTGCTGCTTGGTCTACTTGCCAAGGCTGGTTGGGGGCAGATTTAAAGGTTCCATCTTGATTTTGTAAATATAAAATGCCGCTAGAATTGGCCGCTCCGCCTATGAAAAAATCATCTAATTTGTCTCCATTAATGTCAGCTGTAGCGATGAATGGGCCGTATTGAGAATTTTTATGAGGCAATAAAATTTCTTTTGCAAAATCATCATAAATGTTCTCTTGGTGCTTATGCGAGAGATTGATTTGCGCAGTATTTTCTGCAAAATAGATCCCCTTAGATTTAGGATACCAATGTTTATCTTTTGCTTGACTTCGATCTATAACTAATTTTTGATTAGCCGTTACGTCAGTCATTCTTTGCTTAGAATTGTCGAGCCAAATGACGACTATGCTATCGACTTTTGTATTTTGACCTAGGCCAAAATGTAAGATATTATCGACTGCCGATTGATAGCCTCTCGTCAAAGTCAACTCTTGATATTGCCTTTCTCCACCGGCATAAATATATACTTTTGCATTCAGACCCATTGGGTTTTTTTTGATTCCTTTGAGTTGAATTTGGAGGTAATTATTTCCTTTTTGGCTTTGGTGATTTTCATATAAAAAAACTGGATCATTCAGGTTATTAATAATAATATCCAAGTCTCCATCATTATCCAAATCCGAATATGCCGCACCATTTGAAAAAGTCAATTCATTCAATCCCCAATCTTCGGTGGTGTTTTTAAAATGTAAATCTCCTTCATTTTTATAAATGAAATTCTTTAATTTTTGCGTAGGTAATTTGCTTAACCATTCCTCGCGTTGTTGGTTGGTAAATTTTCCATTCAACTCTTTTTTCTTGGCCTTCAATGCATTGTTAAAATCATTGTCCATCACATCATTCATATAGCCATTAGTGATAAACATATCTTTCAACCCATCATTATCAAAATCTGCCAAAAGAGTTGACCAACTCCAATCTGTTTTGTGTACACCAGCTATTTGAGCAATTTCACTAAAGTTATCATTTCCATGATTTAACTGAAGCGTATTCATCATGTATTGATATTGGTATCCACGATTTTCTGTCATATCATAAAACTTCTTGGGGTTCATAGAAGCCATTAAAGTTTTAGATCGAAGTTGGTCAGGAGGTGTCATATCCATGACGCTGATTTCAGGATGACCATCATTATTGATGTCGGCAATATCCACCCCCATTCCATAATATGAAATGTGGTTGGTCGCGCGATTAATTACATTTTCAAATTTTCCTCCACGCTTATTTTTAAATAAATAATCAGGCGTGTCATAATCGCTAGTTGCATAAAGATCCACCCAACTATCATTGTTGTAATCTGAAGCAACTACTCCAAGCCCAAAAGCATGATGTAACAAACCTGCTTCGGCTGTTACTTTTGAATAAATACCTTTGTTGTTTTTATACATGTTTCCAGAAACATCTTCGACAAAATTCTTGTCCATACTCATTTTATCAAAGTTCTGGTTTGTAACGCTAAAAAGATAAGAATGATTTAAAACGTATAAATCCAAATCACCATCTTTGTCATAATCAAAGAAAGTGGCTTGAGTAGAAAAACCAGGATCGTCAATTCCATATTTACCAGCTTGCTCTGTAAAAGTCAAATCACCATTGTTGACAAAAAGGAAATTTTGTTTTTCAGTTTTTCCTTTGAAGGGGCCAGATTTAGAAACGTAGATATCTAACCAACCATCATTATTAATGTCAACAGTTGTGACCCCAGAAGACCAAGTTTTTTGCTTGGCATTTTTATCGGTCAAAATCTTAGAGCTTTCAGAAATATCTTCGAATTTTAAATTTCCTTTATTCAAATATAATTTATCAGCTACTTCATTTCCTGTAAAATATAAATCTTGCAAACCATCATTATTGAAATCACCAACTGCCACGCCAGCGCCATTCAAGTAATAATTATATCGTAGAACATTAAGCTCTCCCGTTTGATTAAGCGTATTTTCAAAAGTTAAACCTGTACTACCTGATTTTTTTAAGGAAAAAAGGGACCCTGAATAATTAGTTGAGGTTGAATTGGAAGTTGCATCAGAAGAACAGGCATTGAATAAAAAAGAAAAAAGAATACCTGAAAAAAGTATGCAAGAAATAATTTTAATATTTATCATGAGATTAATTTATAAACTGATCAATAATATA
>Ga0209712_10000263_pt1 | contig 47936 bp, 42 predicted proteins | sample ArcOceMetagenome_FD_187443 | JGI IMG/M metagenome (GOLD analysis project Ga0209712, IMG submission 187443) | Marine eukaryotic phytoplankton communities from Arctic Ocean - Arctic Ocean - Greenland ARC118M Metagenome (SPAdes) (version 2) | ecosystem: Environmental > Aquatic > Marine > Oceanic...
GCTAGCAACATCACCGTCAAGGCGGTAGATGTTCCACCAGTTACTTTGGTCGGACACAAAATACAGTGTATTGTCAGGTGACCAATGGGGCTGAAAAATGGCCTCATCACCGCTGGCGCCAGCCACCAAGGTGTTGCCAGTGACGCCCGTAGCACTGATATTAGCAAGCCATAATTGGGTGCTGTCCCAGGGCATGTTAGGGTGTTGCCATTCTATCCAGCAAAGTCTTGTTTGATCAGGACTAAGGCGGGGGTAGGCATAAAAATCGGCGCCTGCCACCAGCTTGTCAATGATTGGGCTGGTATTATTAAGCGCAATAGCTGCTAAATAATTCTCTGGCTGCCGCTCTGTACTGTGTTCTTCGCACACGGCGATGAGCCGCTGGTGTTGGGCGTCGACAATAAGGTCTGCAAAACGCCAGGGTCCCTTTGGTGTAAGGGGCACAGGGCTAGTGGGATGCTGCAGGTGCTGACAGTAAATACGTTGATCGGCCGCATTGACAAAGTAAAGGTGGTTGTCATCAAGGGTGTAAGCCATACCGCCATACTCATGTACCTTACTTTGATGGCTAAAAGGAGCAGGCAGTAAATCGCTCACTGTGCCATGACGATCACGACGCATAATAACGTTACGGCCTGCTTCCCAGGGACGACCTTCCACCCAATAGAGTGCATCCCCATAAGACTGTAAAAAACTAACACTCGGTGTGGCGCGGGTAATAAGCTCGGCACTAATGCTGGATGACCAACTGCCATAGGGTTTTGGACTGAGTGCCATATGTTTCACCTGTTCATTTGATGTTGTTGCTCAGCTTTACAAACTCAGCTTTAAGGGTTTTTCGATGGTCAGCCATAATTACAATGCGAATGGGCAGGGTTGTGTTTGAACCTTTGATAAGTCTGGCCTCTTGGGTATTGACTGGGCCTGGTAATGTACTTTCTATAATCGGTCGTGATCAAATAACTTTTGGAATTTTATCAATAAAATGTCCTGGTATAAAGTCACTTGATATAAAGTCATTGGGTTAAAGTCATTGGGTTAAAGTTGTTGGGTATAAAGTCATTGGGTATATCATGATTGAGCATCAACTCACTTGGTGTTTTATATACCAAGCAGAGTAGCTTTTTTTAGGGAGTTTAGGTCTTAGATGACCATGTAATACTAAGGACGTATGGCTAGGCCTTTGAACACCATAGTATGCTCATCAATAACATAGCCTGTTACCTTGTTAGATCATATGTTCAAAATAACCCCTTAGTTTCAGGAGTAGTGATGATGCTTAAGTTTTTTCCCTATCGTTTAATAGCCACTTTAATTTCCACATCATGTGTATTTGCTGGAGCCCATGCAAAGGCAAGCGAATTACATTATTCAGTGGCTAATCAAGATTTCAAAGCCCACGTGGCTGCGCCTGTGGGAGAGTCCTTGGGTAAAGTCTTTATTATTCATGACTGGGATGGCTTAAATGAATATGAAATAAAGCGTGCCGACATGTTGGCTGCATTGGGTTATGAAGCCGTTGCTCTTGATCTGTTTGGCGTTGATGCGAAACTGCAAGGATTCGAAGATTATAAACGAGAGACTGGCGCTCTTTATCAGGATCGAAGCAAGTTTCAGGAAAGAATTTCAGCTGCGGTCAAGGCTGCCTCTGCAAGTTCCCCGACCCAAGTGCCAGAATTTTTGATTGGCTATTGCTTTGGTGGAGCTGCTGTCTTAGAAGGTGCCCGTATGGGCTTAGACCTAGACGGCTTTGTTAGTTTTCACGGTGGTCTAGAGACACCAGAAGGTCAAGATTACAATAATACTAAAGCCGCCGTTTTATTACTTCACGGTTCAGCCGACCCAGTGTCTGGAATGGATAGTTTGGCAGCCACTCTTCAGCAAATGCAAAAGGCTGAAATAGCCCACTCAGCTGAGGTGTATGGGGGGGCACGTCATTCGTTTACGGTGCCAGGGTCCAGAGATTATAATGCTGATGCTGATGAAAAATCTTGGCAAGCGCTTTTAAGGTTTCTTGAAACTAAGCGATAATGAGGCACAAAAAGCCCAGCATGAGCTGGGCTTTTTGTGGGTTTTATCAATTCACAATAAAGCGGCTTATGGGCGCACTTTACAGGTTGATCCAACTAGTCTGATAAGGCTTTATCTAATGCTGGAATGGCTTCAAACAAGTCGGCAACTAAACCGTAGTCAGCCACTTGGAAGATAGGTGCTTCAGAATCTTTATTGATGGCAACAATGGTCTTAGAATCTTTCATGCCCGCTAAATGCTGGATCGCACCAGAAAGGCCTACTGCAATATAGAGATCTGGTGCAATCACCTTGCCCGTTTGGCCCACCTGATAGTCATTAGGCACAAAACCAGCGTCGACAGCAGCACGGGAGGCCCCTACAGCGGCGCCTAACTTGTCTGCAACACTTTCCAACATCTGAAAGTTTTCGCCGTTTTGCATACCACGACCACCAGAGATGACAATGGCAGCAGAGGTCAGTTCAACGCGCTCCGTTTTTGAAGACGATAAACCAATAAAACGAGAAAGCCCCGAATCAGCGCAGGCATCGACCACTTCTACAGGAGCAGAGCCACCCGTTTCAGCGGCGGCATCAAACTTGGTGATGCGCACAGTAATGAGTTTGATACGGTCACTTGATTGCACTGTAGCCATGGCGTTACCAGCGTATACTGGGCGTACAAAGGTGTCTGCCGAGATAACTTCGCTGATTTCAGATATTTGACTCACATCGAGTAACGCTGCAGCCCGAGGCATGAAGTTTTTACCAAAGGTAGTGGCAGCAGATAACACATGGCTATAGTTGTCAGCGATTGAAACCACTAGGTTGGCCACATTTTCTGCCAACTGGCCTTCTAGACTGGCGTGGTCTGCAAGTAGCACACGGTTTACACCAGTAATTTGAGCGGCGGCTTGCGCCGCTGTGCCACAGTCGTTGCCAGCAATCAGTAGATCAATGTCACCGCCAATTTGTTGGGCAGCGGTAACTGTATTTAAAGTAGCGCCAACTAAGCTGACGTTATCATGTTCTGCAATAATCAAAATGCTCATAGTGGGTTCCTTAAATAACCTTAGCTTCGTTACGCAGCTTGTCAACCAACTCGGCCACAGTTTCAACAATCACTCCAGCCTCACGGGCAGGGGGCTCAACCACTTCGAGTGTAGTCAGGCGGTTAGCCGTGTCTAAACCTAAGTCGGAAAGGTTGATCTTATCAAGTGGTTTACGCTTGGCTTTCATGACGTTCGGTAAAGAGGCATAGCGTGGCTCGTTCAAGCGAAGGTCTGCAGAAATCACCGCAGGCATGTTAACGTTGATGGTTTCTATACCCGAGTCTACTTCGCGTGTCACTTGCGCTGTGCCATCGACAAGTTCAAGCTTCGAAGCAAAGGTGGCCTGTGGCCAACCTAATAGAGCAGATAACATTTGTCCCGTTTGGTTACATTCATCATCAATGGCTTGTTTGCCAACTAAAACTAAGTCAGGAGTTTCTTTTTCTACAATGGCTTTAAATACTTTAGCCAGCGCTAAAGGCTCTAAAACATCTTCAGTGAGCACTAAAATGGCACGGTCTGCACCTAATGCTAGGGCGTTACGCAAGGTCTCTTCTGACTTTGCCGCACCAATAGACAAGGCTATGACCTCTTCAACAGCGCCTGATTCACGCAAACGAAGGGCTTCTTCTACGGCATTTTCACAAAACGGATTCATGGTCATTTTGGCATTAGTTAGGTCGATACCTGATTTGTCTGCCTTAACGCGGGCCTTAACCTGAGGGTCTAGAACGCGTTTTACGCCAACTAAAACTTTCATGGAGATGATCTCACTTAAATATAAATTCCAGTGCTGGCTTATGCCAACACCAATAACTGCAGGCAGTTTAAACCTGCCCACCAAGAAGTCAACGCTACTCAGTATAAAACCCTAGCTCAAGCTTAATGGTTAGCTTGAGCCAAACTGTTAGTAATTATTGCGCTAACTGACTAAGCGCGCAATTTAACATTTTCTGGGTCGAAAGGTGACTCTTCAACCACGGTGGCTTTATACATCTCACCTAAAATTTCAATTTCCAATTCGGTACCGACAACGGCGAGCTCTGGCTTAACCATGCCTAAGGCGAGGGACTTGCCTACACGCCAACCGTAACCGCCAGAGGTGGCACGACCGATGACTTCGCCATCTTTGTAGATGGCCTCAGAACCGCGGGCATCTGCATCTGTCACTCCGTGAACTTCGATGGTTGCGAAAGCATTTTCTGCGCCACGCTCCTGCCATGCGATTAATCCATCTTTACCTATAAAGTCGCCTTCTTTGTCTAAACGCACAAAACGGCTTAGGGCAGATTCCATGGCTGAGTATTCAATGGACATTTCACGAGGGATTAAACGGTAAGATTTCTCCAGGCGCATGCAATCCATGGCGCGAATGCCAAAGGGTTTAATATCGAACTCAGCGCCAGCCTTCATGACTTCATCAAAGATGTAGTTTTGCATCTCGATAGGGTGGTGCAGTTCCCAGCCTAATTCACCAACAAAGTTGACACGCAGGGCTTCAGCCGTGGCGTAACCAACGTTGATTTTCTTACCGGTTAACCATTTGAAGCTTGCATTGGACAGGTCGGTATCGGTTATCTTTTGCAACACCTCCCGTGCACGGGGCCCAGCTAAAACAAGCACACCAGTGTTGGTGGTGACTCTTTGAACATCAACACTGCCATCGGCGGGCTTAAGCTTAAATAGGTAATCATGATCGTGAGTTTCAAAGGCTCCGGCGGACACCAAATAGTAGCTCTGTGGACCTGTTTTGTAGACGGTGAATTCAGAGCGCACACCACCATTGAGGGTAAGCATGTGGACTAAGGCAATACGACCAATGGTTTTCGGCATTTTGTTGGCAAAGATATACTCTAACCATGCTTCTGCGCCTGGGCCTTTGACAATGGCTTTAGCAAAGGCAGACATGTCTAACAAACCCACTTTCTCAGTCACATGTTTGCACTCGTTACCTACAAATTCATGGTAGTTAGACCGACGAAATGAGTTCTTTTCAACGATGGGACCACCATCAAGTGGCTCAGAGAAGTTTTGATTCCACAGTACTTGATCGACCTTGTCAGTGGCCAACTCTTCAGCAGTTAAGGCGTAATCTTTGGTAGGCATAAACCAGTTAGGACGCTCCCAGCCGTACACACTTCCAAACACTGCACCCAGGGCTTTCATGCGGTCGTAACAGGGTGTGGTCTTGAGTGGACGAGCGGCTTCACGCTCTTCGTCTGGGTAGTGGGTGGTAAAAACGTTAGCGTAAGCTTCTTGGTTCTTTTCCTTAAGGTAGCCGCGGGTGGCATATGGGCCAAAGCGGCGAGGGTCTACGCCCATCATGTCCACAGTCGGCTCACCATCGATCATCCACTCAGCTAATTGCCAGCCAGCGCCACCAGCAGCAGTAATGCCGAAGGAATGACCTTCATTGAGCCAGAAGTTCTTCAGTCCAGGTGCAGGGCCTACAATAGGATTACCGTCTGGCGTGTAAGCAATGGCGCCGTTGTAAACTTCCTTAACGCCAACTTCGGCAAAGGCAGGCACCCGGTTCATGCAGAATTCTATGTGGGGCATTAAACGATCAAGTTCTTCGTTGAATAGCTCGTATTCACAATCGTCTGATGGCCCATCAACGTAAACGCAAGGCGCACCTTTTTCGTAGGGGCCTAACAATAATCCACCGGCTTCCTCGCGCAGATAGTAACCGCCGTCTGATTCGCGTAGGACTCCCATTTCAGGCAATCCTAGCCTCTTTCTTTCTAAAATCTCTGGGTGCGGCTCAGTGACAATGAACTGGTGCTCTACTGGGATTACAGGAATGTCTAAGCCAACCATTTCACCAGTCTTACGGGCAAAACTACCGGTACAGGAGACCACATGTTCGCAGCTTATGTCGCCTTTATCCGTTTTAACAATCCAGCTCTGATCAACTTGCTGCTCAATACCGATGACCTTAGTAAATCGGTAAATTTCAGCACCCATGTCGCGCGCCCCTTTACACAGTGCCTGAGTAAGGTCGGCGGGTTGAATATAGCCATCATCTGGGTGTTGAATAGCACCTAGTAAGCCTTCGGTGTTGCACAGGGGCCAAACTTCTTTAACTTGTTCAGGCGTAAGAAAATTAGTGGTTACACCCACAGTTTTAGCAACCCCGGCGTAATATTTATATTCGTCCATGCGGTATTCACAGTTAGCTAAACGAATATTAGATACCACAGAAAAGCCAACGTTCATGCCCGTTTCTTTTTGCAATTCATGATAAAAGTTAACCGAATACTGGTGCAGCTTACCGACCGAGTAACTCATGTTGAAAAGTGGCAGTAAGCCAGCGGCATGCCACGTAGAGCCTGACGTCAGTTCTTTACGTTCAACCATGACAACGTCGGTCCAACCTTTTTTGGCTAAATGGTACAACGTACCTGCGCCAACAACACCACCGCCGATGACAACGACTTTAGCAGAAGATTTCATGTGTGCTTGCTCCTGAAGAAAGAGTAGATACCCCAGCGTGCGCGATTGCCAACGGGGTGAAAATAATGAGCAAATTTTACCCATGGGTCTGAGGCCTAACTTGTCAAAAAGCGACTCACAGTAACGAAACACGAGACGCTTTGGAATAATGGCTTAAGCTCACTTGATCATGTAGCTCGATTTGCCACTTTTTAAACGCCATGGGTGAAGCCATCTTTGGGCCTTATGCGCGGGCGTTACAGCGACTATAGCAAGCAGCAAAGAGTGCTTAAATGATTTTGTTTTTGCGAGGTCATAGAGCCTTAAAAAACCATCGATATTAAGTTCGATGTTACCTAAATAATGCCTACAGGGCGCATATATATTGTAGGTTACTCGTTGTGAAATTATTATGGGCTTGTTTGGGAAGAATGAAGTTATGGGATGGCTATCCTATTATCAGCGTTACAACGAATTGTTGGTCTAACGGTTAAAGGTTGTTTTTAACAGGGCGCCAGTCCCATGTTTGCCTTGGCAAAGCCTTGATTCATGGTGTTTACTGGTGAGATGGCGCTGGTGGTGTGCAGACTTGAGTGGGCCCTATGGTGGGCAACAACTGTGGCCTATATAAGGCCACATAAGGCCACATAAGGCCAAGAAAGACTTAATGAGGGGTCGGCAACTGGGATGGCTTTTGGCGAGCATGGGGGTTGGCGCACAGCCTTAATAACGACACTCTTTGGTCACTCATAAAGCATCTTAATTTAATTTCAAAGTGAGCCTTGTAGACTGGCAAATTTATACTATGATTAGCTGTATCATCACCTAGGCTTTGCCTAATAAGTAGTTTATTTAAACCACTATTTGAATGGTTCACCTATGCATCCTGTCTATTCTCAAGTTCTGACCAGTTATAGCCTTTACGATGAAGTCGATATGCTTCAAGCGGGTGGGCATGAATTCAAATTAGCCTGCCGTTACGAATACCAACAATGTTACCTTCGAGCCCAGTTTTGGTATCAAACTGGAGCAAGAAAAGGTCATTGCCAAGCACAGAATAATTTAGCGGTAATGTATGCCCTTGGGCGTGTAGAAGTTGCATCACCTGTAGATGCTTTGGATTGGTTTTTAAAAGCTGCCGAACAGGGCGACAAAAAAGCCCAGTGTAATTTAAATTGCTTACAACTAGATAATGACCCTTTGGGCAACCCACACTTTGTGATCTAACTTTCCTTATGCCTTATTCGGGGCTAACGCAGGCGTAATGGGCTGTGTATAATGTGGCTTTAATTTGTCACAATAGACCCAAGCAATGCAATCGAAACAACGCGTGCTCACAGGCATTACCACCACTGGAACACCCCATCTAGGTAACTATCTAGGCGCACTCAAACCTGCGGTGATTGCCAGCCAGCAAGTTGACACGGATAGTTTTTATTTCCTCGCCGATTACCATGCCCTTATTAAGTGTCAAGACCCTCAAACAGTGCATCGTTCTGGCCGTGAGATCGCTGCAATTTGGTTAGCATTAGGTTTAGATACAGACAAAGCCACTTTTTACCGCCAGTCGGATATTCCTGAAATTCCCCAACTTGCCTGGTTTTTAACCTGTATGACGGCTAAGGGTATGATGAATAGAGCCCATGCGTATAAAGCTTCTGTCGACGAAAACCAGCGTCAATCTAGCGTTGACTTAGACCAAGGCATCAGCATGGGTCTATACAGCTATCCAATTTTGATGGCCGCAGATATCCTCATGTTTAATGCGCATCATATCCCAGTCGGTAAAGATCAAATTCAGCATATTGAAATGTGCAGAGACATTGCCATGCGCTTTAACCACACCTATGGCGAGCACTTTGTGTTGCCAGAAGCCATGGTGGAAGAGGGCGAGCCCAAGGTATTGTCGGGCCTTGACGGTCGAAAAATGAGTAAAAGTTATGGCAATATTATTCCTTTATTTGCTCCTGCTGATGAGTTACGAAAACTTATTTTTCAGATCACCACCAATAGCTTGCAGCCCGGCGAAGTAAAAGATCCACAGACCTGTACTTTGTTTGAAATATACAGTGCCTTTGCCAGCCACGAGGAAACCATGGTAATTCGCCAAGCTTATGCCAATGGTATTGGCTGGGGGGAGATGAAAGGCCAGCTGTTCGAGTACCTAAACGACTACTTAAGCCCTGCTCGCAAGCGCTATGACGAAATTATTACTGACCCCGCCTACATTGAATCAGAACTCCAAAAAGGCGCAGCCAAAGCACGCGCTCACAGCGAACCCTTTATGCAGCGCCTGCGCTCAGCCGTGGGCATTATGTCTTTAGTGGCGGAGTCGGGTGCTAAGCATCATGCCACTAAGGTCAAAAAAGAACTTAATCCAGAAGCCCAAGCTAAGGCTGATGCGGGCAAAGCTAAAGCTATGGCCATTGCCAAGCAAAGGGCTGATGAAGATGCCCAGCAGCTGGTAATGCAGGTTAATGAGTTGCTTAAAAAAATTGGCGCCAGCAATAATCCCCAAGCTGCTGGTGAAGAAGCTTTAGAGGCCTTGCAAACCCAAATAAACGGCGCCAAAAAGAAAGCTAAGAAAAACCTACAACAAACCTTTGAATTACTTCAGCAACGGTTAAGCAGTTAACCGAGTTAATTAAGTTAAGGAGCTGCCTTTGGCCAAGCACATTGTTATTGTAGAAGATGACCGGGACCAGCGAGATAACTACCAATTTGCCCTTGAGCAACGTGGTTATCGTGTGACGGCCTACGCGGGTAAAGATGAGGCTGAGGCGGGTTTAAAGCAGCAGCGGCCTGATTTAGTCATACTTGATATCATCATGAATGAAAATATTGATGCAGGTTTTCAGTTATGCGCGGCCCTGCTGAAAATTCATCCTGAACTTCCAGTGTTATTTCTGACCGAACGCGTGGGCGAAATTGACCGAATTTTAGGCCTGAGGATGGGCGCGTGGGATTATCAACCCAAACCCGTTTCATTGGATTTTTTAGCAGAAAAAGTAGCAACACTCATCCGTTTAAGTGATATAAGGGTAGTGACAGCAGAAACCGACGATCAAAATGTACGCGTTATAGGCCACTTACAACTGCTAGAAGAAAGCCGTCAGGCTAAATGGAGAGACCAGGTCATCGCCGGACTGACACTAACTGAATTTCGCATGATCGAGGCTCTTACCCGCAGGCCTGGCCATATTTTAACTTACGACACCTTAGCCCAAGCCACACACCAACATTATGTGTCTAACAACACCATTAGTACCCACATTCGTAATATAAAACGCAAACTAAAAAACATTGATGCTCAATTTGATGCTGTAAAATCTGAATATGGTATGGGCTATCGCTGGTCGGAGCATTAATGTTTTTAACTAACAGGCGCCTAAGATTTCGATTGAATACCCAAGTCTTGGTATTTGCCTTGGTATTAATCAGTATCCCATGGTTATCTTATCGTTTCGTGGCAGAAACTCGTGTGTTTATGATTGAAGGCCAAACCCAGGCTCAAGAACAATTAGCCCGCGGTATTGTGACCTTATTCCAAGGGCGCGATGATCTATTAGCCGAGTTACCTTATCTCGACAGTCAACAGGTTGTTTTTAGCCACCCCTTATTGGGCCAGGCCACAGTCGATGGGTACACCAATGAGTGGTTAGATTTCCAGTTATTTGCTAACCATTTTGGCGCCGGTGAGGAGAGTGAAGACGGCTATAGTTTATTACTGGGGGAGAAAGATGATCGTATTTTTGGGCTGGTACGTATCCAAGATAATAAAACTGTTTTAAAAACTAAAGGCGCAGCCACATTAGACTTAAGTGATCATTTACGACTGTCCTTGCCAGATCGAAATGGCAATGAAAGAAGGCTAGTGATTGTAGCTACCAATGCCGGTGCAATGGAGGTGTGGTACGTTAAAGAAGATTGGGCCACCCCGCAATACCGCAGCCCTTCATCATCGTTTATTATTCAAGCAGTCATGCGCCCACTGGTAGATGGTTATTTGGTTGAATTTGCATTACCAAAATATTTTTTAAATCAGCGCCAAGAGTTTGGTTTAGCGGTGGCCGATGTTGATAGTGAAGATGGCACTATGCGTCATCTCAAAACCTTAGTCGGTGCCGATACCACTATTGAAAGCCACTTTAATCTATTAGCCATGCGCGCACCGGAGGCTAATAAAATCCTCTCTAGCCTGAGCCGTTCTGATTCGCAAATTGTGATCTACGATAATAATTTGCAAGTGCGTGCTAGTGTGGGCCAAGTGAGTCCACCTAAGTCTGAGCAGGTTAAGCCTGAGGATTTTTTAGAAGGGATTCAAAGTTGGCTTAATCAAGGCCTCGATTGGTTTATCGCTATTCCAGACTATTTGAATCCAGTTCAAGCCGCCAGCCAAGAACGAGATTTGCTCAACCGGGCCTTAGACAAAAAGTTTGCCAGTGGGCGTTGGCATAAAAGCGCTGCGGAGCAAGTGTTTGCTGTTGCTGCGCCTATTTTAGACCAGGAAGGCGAATTACTTGGAGTGGTGCTGATTAAGCAGTCAACAGCACAAATACTGGGTTTGCAACGGCAGGCTATGGAAAACATTGCCTTACTCAGTTTATCGACCATGCTGGTTATTTTATTGGTTTTATTGTTATTTTCATGGCGCCAAGCCATGCGCATTAGACGTTTAGGCAGGGAAGCGCAGCAAGTCGTTGACCCAGATGGAAGGTTAAGAACGGATCAGTTGTACAACGAAATACGTGCGGGTGACGAAATTGGTGATTTAGCCCGCAGCTTTTCAGGTGTAGTGGCTCGGTTGCACGAACACCAAGAATTTATGAGCACCATGCCTCGCACCTTGCGTCATGAGGTTAATAACCCCCTTAATGCAACGATGACGTCGTTAGAAAATATGCAGATGCACGGTGTATCAGAGGGTCAGCAACGCTATATTGATAGCGCTCAAAGGGGGTTGGTTAAGATTAGTGCCATTGTCGAAAAACTGGCGGATGCGGCTAATTTGGAAGCCGCCTTACATGAAGATGAGTTGGAACCGTTGGATTTATTGCATTTGTTAAAAACCTATGTACATCATCAAAATCCGGCCACCCTAGGTGGTTCAGCAGACGTCGTATTTGAGGCAAATCAGCAGTCCATCTATGTTGCAGGTGTTGACTACCGTATAGAGCAACTGCTGGATAAACTGCTGGATAACGCGAGAGATTTTCGTGATGATGCTAGTTTGGTAACGGTACGTTTATTTCAACAAGACTACGATTGTTTCCTAGAAGTGGAAAATAATGGCCCCAGCATCCCCTCAGAATTGATGGCTGGAATGTTTAACTCCATGGTATCAGCCCGCGCTGCTGGGGCTGGTCACGCCCATTTTGGTTTGGGGTTATATATTGTACGATTGATTAGTCAATTCCACGGTGGCAGTGTTTCGGCTCATAACTTGATACAACCCGAAGGTGTCATGTTTAGGGTTAAATTACCTATATTATTGGTGTAGATCATGCCCAAACCCACGCCAGTATCAATCTCTGCCAAAGCCTTAATAATGCTGGTCAAAGCCTATCAATACTTATTAAGCCCACTATTGGGCAGCAATTGTCGCTACACGCCTTCGTGTTCGAGCTACACCATAGAGGCGATTCAGTTACATGGTGCGGCTAAGGGTTTTTTAATGGGCGTCTGGCGCATTCTACGCTGTAATCCATTTTCTAAAGGCGGCTACGAGCCAGTTCCTGGCAGTTGTGAACATGCCCAAATGTCTGCTCAGGACCCCTCGTCAAAATAACCAACGATGGGGTTTGATTGCACAATATTTAACGGCATTCATTGGCCGCCGCCCAAAGCAGATTAATCTAACCCAGCAAAGGGGAACTCATCGTCTTCCGCCTGCCAACCACCCAACTGTTTCCAACGGTTGACGATAGTGCAAAATAACTCTGCTGTTTTTTCTGCATCATAACGGGCACTGTGGGCGTCTTGATTGCTAAACCTAATATCGGCTGCCGCACACGCCTTAGCTAACACGGTTTGACCATAGGCCAAGCCTGCTAATGTCGCTGTATCAAAACAAGAAAAAGGGTGGAAGGGGTTACGTTTTTGTTGGCAACGATGAACTGCTGCATTAATAAAATTCAAATCGAAAGCCGCGTTATGGCCCACTAAAATAGCACGTTTGCATTGGCTAGCTTTCAAGGCTTTACGGATAGGTTTAAACAGTTGGTCTAACGCCTCACGCTCACTAATGGCTTGGCGCTCTGGATCTGCTGGATCGATGCCAGTAAATTCTAAAGCGGCAGCTTCTAAATTGGCGCCTTCAAAAGGTTCAATATGGCAATCTATGGTTTCTTTTGCATACAGTAAACCCTCTTCATCCATATCAATAATAACCGCAGCCGCTTCTAGAAGCGCATCTGTTTGGCTATTAAAACCTGCGGTTTCTACATCTACGATAATAGGCAAATAGCCCCGAAAGCGATCTTTAATCACGTGTTTATGCCTCCATTTTCCAGTTAAGGGTTTCGCCAGCACCTAGAGGAATGATGATGTCATCTCCAAAACTTAGGCTAGACGGAACCTGCCAGTCGTGTCGGATTAAGGTGATGGTGTCGTTATTATGTGGCAAACCATAAAATTTAGGGCCGTTTAAGCTTGCAAAGGCTTCCAACTTATCAAGGGCATCAAAAGACTCAAAGGCTTGGGCATAGAGTTCAATGGCGGCGGGTGATGAATAGCAGCCGGCACAGCCACATGCGCTTTCCTTGGCTCCTTGAGCATGGGGTGCGGAGTCTGTGCCTAAAAAGAATTTTTCACTGTCACTGGCTACAGCCGCCTGCAAAGCTTGCTGATGAGTGTTGCGCTTAAGCACGGGCAGGCAATATAAGTGTGGTTTAACACCTCCCACTAGTAAGTCGTTGCGGTTATACAGTAAGTGCTGTGGGGTAATGGTTGCGGCAACGCAATCACTGGCATCAGCAACAAACTGAGCTGCGTCACTGGTGGTAATGTGTTCAAACACACATTTGAGCTTTGGGAAACGTTGTAATAAGGGGCCTAAATGTTGCTCAATAAAGCTTTTTTCACGATCAAAAATATCCACATGAGAATGAGTCACTTCCCCATGAACCAACAATGGCATGCCCAGTTCTTCAAGCTTTTCTATAGCAGGGTAGATGTTTTCAAGCTGGGTGACCCCCGCTGCAGAATTAGTTGTGGCCCCTGCTGGGTAAAGTTTAACCGCCTTGACTATAGTGGAATCAAAAGCCCGCTGAATTTCTTGCGCACTGGTGTGATCTGTTAAATAAAGTGTCATTAGAGCGGTTAAAGAACTATGTTGCGCATCCAAGCGGGCTTTATAGGCTATGGCCATGGCAGTATCTACCACCGGAGGTGTTAGGTTGGGCATAATCATGGCACGGCCAAATTGTGCGGCGGTGTCTGCCACAGTGCGCTTCAGCACGGCACCATCACGCAGGTGCAGGTGCCAATCGTCAGGGCGGATTAGGGTCAGTGATTGCATGGGAAATTCTCGAGCCCAGTGGCTAGTCGGTTGGATCAAACAATAGTCCTCATTTTATCAGGACTGAGGTTAATAAAATACTCACAATCGGGTAATTGTTGCTTGCTAATGCTGTGCAGGCACAAGCATCCATGTATAATTTATTAATAAGATAACGCATTATTTTTTGTTACAAGGATTTCACTGCTATGGCAGACATCAAAAAAGTAGTACTCGCCTATTCTGGTGGTTTAGACACCTCAGTTATTGTTAAATGGTTGCAGGAAACCTATGACTGTGAGGTGGTGACCTTTACCGCTGACTTAGGGCAGGGCGAAGAAGTTGAGCCTGCTCGAGCTAAAGCCGAGGCTTTAGGTGTTAAAGAAATTTATATCGAAGACTTACGAGAAGAATTTGTCCGAGATTTTGTGTTTCCTATGTTTCGTGCTAATGCAGTGTATGAAGGTGAATACCTTTTAGGCACCTCTATTGCACGCCCATTAATTGCCAAACGCTTGATCGAAATTGCTAACCTAACGGGGGCTGATGCTATTTCCCACGGTGCCACAGGAAAGGGTAATGACCAAGTGCGTTTTGAGTTGGGTGCTTATGCCCTAAAACCAGGCGTAGAGGTAATTGCACCATGGCGTGAGTGGGATTTGAGTTCTCGTGAAAGCCTTATGGATTATTGTGAAAAGCATAATATCCCAGTGGACTTCAAAAACAAAAAAAGCTCACCTTACTCTATGGATGCCAACCTGCTGCACATTTCTTATGAAAGTGGCATGCTCGAAGACCCTTGGCACCCTTCAGATGAAGAGATGTGGCGTTGGAGTGTGTCTCCAGAAGCTGCTCCTGATAAAGCCACTTACATTGAATTAGATTACCAAAAAGGGGATATTGTCGCCATCAATGGTGAATCTATGAGCCCTGCAACGGTGTTAACTGAACTCAACCGTGTCGCTGGAGCCAATGGCATAGGACGCTTAGATATCGTTGAAAACCGCTATGTGGGTATGAAAGCTCGGGGCTGTTATGAAACACCGGGGGGCACTGTGATGCTTAAAGCTCATCGCGCCATTGAATCGATTACCATGGACCGTGAAGCAGCCCACCTTAAAGATGAAATTATGCCACGCTACGCTAAGTTAGTTTATAACGGCTATTGGTGGTCTGAAGAGCGTCATATGTTGCAAGCGTTAATTAACCGCTCACAAGAGTATGTTAATGGTACGGTCAAACTGAAACTCTATAAAGGCAACGTGGATGTAGTGGGCCGTAAATCTAATGATAGTCTGTTTGATGCCGCCATGGCGACCATGGAAGATGATGCGGGAGCCTATAATCAGCAGGATGCAGCGGGTTTCATTAAATTGAACGCGTTGCGTATGCGCATTGAGTCAAGTAAAGGTCGTAACTTGCTAAAGTAGCATTAAGACCAGCATGATCGAGCACAAAGCCAAGCCATTGCTTGGCTTTGTGCTGTTTAAGGGTGATTAATTAAAAGATCCATTATTTCTCCACTATTGGTGCAATTTTTATCCATCTTCACAGTCCTTAATAGGCATAGAAGATAACGAGGAGTTCCCAATGCAGTGTTTCATTCCTTTTTCTGAAGAAGTTTTAGAGCAGCACCCTGATTTATTGGCTAGTGGGTTAGTGCCATTTCGTGAAGAATATTTACATTACACCATGGAATTTGAAGTTGTGTCACCAGATCAAGCAAAGAGTTTGGCGCCCACAGACTTCTCGTTTAATGCAAAAGGTCATCATAAAGTTCAAGCCATATAAATTGTGAACTTTTAAGTTTAGTGTTGGTCAGAGTAGTACAGTGAGTAAAAACCCGTGCCTTATACAGGTAACCGCTTCCCCTTCGGTTAACTTGTATAGGGCATTTTTTTGCTGTTTTTTTGAGTTAGCTAAGAGCCACCATGATGGCGGCTTAGCTTAGCTGGCCTAGCGAGCAGGGCGCTTGCTGGGGCTGTTGGATTTACGCCAAGGGTCATTTTGTTTAGCGGGTTGGGCGGCTCCAGAAGGCGATTGAGGGGCTCTGCGTTGGTTCGAAGTAGACAAGGCAGACTTGACCTGTGGTTTTCTCTTTCTAGGTGCTTGCACAGTCAACTGTTCAGACTTTAGCTTAGGCTTTTTGGGCCTCTTGTTTTTTAGTGCACGTAGGTCTTGTGACGGTGGCAATTCATGAACCGGAATAAAGCCCTCAATATAGTCTCTTTCTAGGTGCTTTTGAATGAGGTGTTCAATGGATTCTAGGAATTCAATTTCATCGGCACACACTAAAGAGATGGCTTGGCCTGTTTGGTTGGCTCGGCCTGTTCTGCCAATGCGGTGCACATAATCTTCGGCAATATTGGGTAAATCATAGTTTACCACTTGGGGCAGCTGATCAATGTCTAATCCACGTGCAGCGATATCCGTTGCAACTAGGACTTTAACTTCGCCTGCTTTAAATTGAGCTAAAGCACGAGTACGAGCCCCTTGGCTCTTGTTACCGTGGATGGCATCAGCGCTAATGCCTCCACCCACGAGCCATTTAGCCAGCTTATTACAACCGTGCTTAGTGCGGCAAAACACCAATACTTGAGACCACTGATTGCTCACAATCAGTTCCTGCAATAACGCAGGCTTTTGTTTTTTATCCACTGGGCACAGCCACTGCTTAACCGTTGGTGCGGTAGTATTGGCAGGGCTAACGTTAATTTCTACCGGATTGTTCATCAGGCCTTTCGCGAGGGATCTGATTTGATCGGCAAAAGTGGCTGAGAACATGAGGTTTTGGCGATTTTTTGGCAAGAAAGATAAGATGCGCTTTAAATCATTAATAAAACCCATATCCAACATACGATCGGCTTCGTCGAGAATAAGCACTTCAAGTTGGTCAAATCTCACTGCCTTTTGTTGAAATAAGTCCAGTAGTCGGCCAGGAGTCGCAACTAAAACATCGGCACCACGGCGTAAACGCATCATCTGTGGATTAATTTTAACACCACCAAATACCACCGCTGAAGTTAACGGCAAATCGGTACCATAGGTGGCAACACTTTCTGCGACCTGAGCTGCAAGCTCACGAGTCGGGGTGAGGACTAAGGCGCGGACTTGGTTAGCGTTGGCACGTTGGCCTTTAGCTAGTCGTTGTAATAACGGTAAGGTAAAGGCTGCTGTTTTACCGGTGCCTGTCTGGGCAGCAGCCATAACATCGTCACCCGCCAAAATAGCAGGAATCGCTTTCTCTTGGATTGGGCTTGGAACGGTATAACCCTTGCTCTCTATAGCGGTTAATAGGCGTGGCTCAAGTCCAAGTGCGGCAAATGACATGGGGTATCTCAGTAATAGGGGGTTTAGGGCGCAGGAGCATACAGGAAATGGCTTAAAAACGCCATTTAAAGCGTCTATTTAGAGCTTCTTGTACAATCGTATAATGGGCAAATTAAACCCGTTACGGTACAATTGACTTATCTAAGCCCACCTATTGTAGTGCCCCTAAAAATGCCAAGTAAACAGTTTCTGATTGAACCCGCAGAACAATTCGTAAACTTCCTGAATGCCCTTGATGAAAGTGGGTTTTTAGGTGAAATATCGCCTCATCAGGCGGATCGACTTATTGCATCTACCGATAATAGTGTTTACCAGTTGTTACCCCAAGGTGTGCTTTATCCAAAGCATGAGCAAGACCTGAAAACCATCTTTACCCTTGCTGCCCAAACAAAGTTTAACGATATTTACTTTGCTCCACGTGGCGGTGGCACCGGGACCAATGGTCAATCCTTAACCGATGGCTTAGTCATCGATTGTTCCAAACATTTAACCTCGATACTTGATATTGATGTGGAGGCTGGCTGGGTCAAGGTGCAAGCTGGGGTGATTCGAGACCAACTTAATGATTACCTGCGGCCATTGGGTGTGTTTTTTGCGCCAACACTCTCTACCAGCAACAGAGCAACCCTAGGGGGCATGGCTAACACGGATGCCTGTGGTCAAGGGTCTCGTATTTATGGCCGTACCAGTAATCACGTGCTTGGTCTCAATCTTGTGTTGGCCAATGGCCAGCAGATCACGAGTGAAGAGATGTCCAGTGAGGCTTTGCGCTTAAAAATCGAAACCGGTGGCGAAGTCGCTAAATTGTATCAACAGGTGAGTGATCTGGTCACCCAAAAACAGGCCCTTATTAACGCCCGCTTCCCTAAACTGAATCGGTTTATGACGGGATATAATTTGGCACATATTCACAGTGAGCGTGGGTTTGATTTAAGCAAACTCATTTGCGGCTCTGAAGGGACCTTGGCGTTAGTCTCAGAATTAACACTTAAGCTCACGCCAATTCCGCGCGCCAAAGAATTATTAGTATTGCGTTACCAGTCGTTTGACGCTGCATTACGTGATGCGACCTTACTGGCGCAGCAAAACCCTGATGCTATAGAAACCATTGACGACACCATACTGAACTTAGCTAAGGGGGATGTTATTTGGCCCCAGGTTGCCCGTTACTTAGAGCAACAAGATAACCAAACATTGGCGGCTATTAACCTGGTCGAGTTTGGAGCGATGGATGGCCCTGAACTGGCTGCTAAGTTAGATGTGATCTGTGACCAGTTAACTGCTAAGCAGGCAAGCTATGAAAGAATTTCTGCGCCACAAGAGATGGCTATCTTTTGGGAATTGCGCAAAAAAGGGGTAGGGCTACTGGGCAACCTTCCAGGCAAAAAGCGCCCCATCGCTTTTGTAGAAGACACGGCGGTCCCGCCCGAACATTTAGCAGACTACATTGTTGAATTTAGGCAGTTGCTTGATGCAATGGGCGTCGTCTATGGTATGTATGGTCATGTTGATGCCGGTTGCCTGCATGTCAGGCCTGCGCTCAACATGCGTGACCCAGAGGATGCCTTAAAGCTAAGAGTGATCTCTGATGCAGTTCAGGCTCTAGTGCAGAAATATCAAGGGGTGATGTGGGGTGAACACGGTAAGGGTTTCAGGAGTGAATACACCGAACAAACCATAGGTGCTGAACTTTATCAGGACATGCGTCGCATCAAGACATGGTTCGACCCTTATAATCAACTTAACCCTGGCAAAATATGTACGCCCTTGGGTGCCGAAAAAGACCTAGTTAAAGTGGATGACCCGCGCACCCGCGGTAGTCAAGATCGTCATATTGGCGAAACCATTATTGAACATTGGCAACCCGTCGTGTCTTGTAATGGCAATGGGGCTTGTTTCAACTACCAGCCAGAATCTGCTATGTGTCCCTCGTATAAGGCCACTAAGGATCGTGTTCAGTCGCCCAAGGGCAGAGCTAGCCTATTGCGGGAATGGTTAAGACAGGAGTCCCAAGGGGGTGCTGATCTCGAGTTAGAGCAACAAGTTTATCAATCCATGCAAACCTGTTTGGCTTGCAAGGCCTGCACCACAGCATGCCCCATTAAAGTAGATATACCGACCTACCGCAGTCGCTTTTTGCAGCATTACTATAATCGTCACAGGCGGCCTTTAGGGGATTACGCTGTAGGTCTGGTAGAACACTTCGGTCTTTATGCCAGCAAAGCTGCTTGGTTAACTAATGCATTAACGCAGTTTGGGCCAAGCCAGTGGCTTACGCAAAAGGTGTTTGGCATGGTTAACATGCCCAAAGTCTATGCTTATGGTATGCACCAATTAAGCCGTATTGAAGGTGTGGAAATCTGGCATAAACACAGGTTTGATCACTTGTCTGAACTAGAAAAGTCTGTTCATCCTGTCATAGTGCAGGACGTTTTTAGTAGTTGTTATGATTTACCACAAATGCAAGAAATCTTATCTTGTCTGGTAAATATGGGTTTTAAACCCCTCATTATGCCTATTATGCCCTCTGGAAAACCACTTTACGTTAAGGGTTTTTTACAGGCATTCGATCGGCAAGCCGCTAAGGTGGTCAAGCAGTTGCAAGTGGTTAGCAAGCAAGGCTTTGAACTGGTTGCGGTTGACCCCAGTGTGGGCCTCACTTACCGAGATGAATATTGCCAACGCTTAGGTGCCGAGCAAGTCCCAGAGGTGCTGTTATTGCAGGAGTGGTTAACCCGTCATTTACATAAGGTAAAGTTGCCTAAGGCGCAAAACCCAAGCCTACAAGCAGTGTCTTTACTTGGCCATTGTTCAGAAAATGCACTCGTTACTATGAGCTTAGATGTGTGGCGCAATATTTTTGCCAAATTTTCCATAGAGCTGCGTACTCCTGCCGCAGGTTGCTGTGGCATGGCGGGTACTTTTGGTCATGAGGCAAAGCATCGTCATTTATCCACTAAACTCTACCAAATGAGTTGGCAGCAGGCTGCACAAGAGTCTATCAACAGTTCGGGTACCGTATTAGCCACGGGTTATTCATGTCGCAGTCAAATACGTCAGCAAACAGGTGCCAGTCCTCAGCATCCACTCACTTACCTTAACCGTTTGTTTAATGAAGTTGAGGATTAAGGGTTAGGCTAAAATCAACTTTTTTACCCGCTTCGAAAGACTCATTTGAGCCGACAAAGCGGGTTAATAATTGCAGCTCACCCTCTTCATTGTGAGACAGTTGGGCGGAAAGCTTTTGAAAGTCGAATGCGCTAAGAATTTGTTGTAAGTAGGCGACCTTGTCAGGCACCTCTGTAGCATCGCTTTGGGTGTATCGAATGGTCCCCATTTTACTGCTAGATAGATCTGCATCAGCCACAGCCCATGAGGGATTGCCACTAGTGGTTAAATCTAAAGTCATATTGACTAGTCCTGAAACCTCTCCAGTTGCATTAAGCGTAGGGGTCTTAGCCAGTCTTATAAGGCGTGCAAGTTGGATGTTTTGTAAGCTAACGGGTACGGTATTTAAACGTGCCTGCCGGATAGACGCGGCTTGCCCTAGAATTCGACCACCCAGCCAGCCCGCTTCAATGCTTTGTATTTCATAAGCCACTTTTGACCAGCCTTCTGTGTCGAGGACTAATTTTGGCCTGAGTAACTTTTCATTTGCACCAGTGCCCCAACTTAATTGGTCTGCTTTAAATTGGTGCTTGCCTTTGAGTTGTGTTGTTACTGACTCACTCAATTCAGCCGTTGGTATATCTTGCAGTTTATTGTTACTAAGTTTGCGGTCATAATCAAACTGACTTTTCCCCGAAAGACCCATTACATGCAGCGTTTCGCTTTGCACATCAACGGCGGAATAATTGAAGTTTTGTGTGCCCAATAACTGATCCATATTCCAACGCCAATCTGCATCATAATCTGCCCAACCACGGGTAATATTGGCTAACAGAGGCGCTGGTAGTTCTAAGGCGTTTTCAAGCTGTTTAAGTTGCGGAATTAAAGGCGCCAGTTGAACCGCCTTTGCTTGCACCAATAGTTGGTGATCAGCGGTATCTGCATGCCATAGGTATTGGCCCTTTAAGTCGCTTATGTAAGGGGGTAATTCAGATGTAAAGTTGATATTCAGTTGGCCATCAAGCCAGTTTAGTTGACCCGAGGACAAAACTTGAAAACTAGGCCAGTCAGGCAGGTTGACTGACGTTGGGCGCAGTTTAAAAGACCCCTGGACGGGTTGATTAGAGAGCAAGGTTGAGCCCGCACCAAGGTTTATTTCAAGACCTTGACTGGGAATTGACTCAGGCCTTAAATGCACAGAGACGTTGGACCAAGTCCAGTAGTCTTGTTCTGGCAGATAAGCCAATGGGATGGTCTGGTCGTTAGTGAGGTTAAGTTTGTCACTAGCAAACAACTGTACGCTCCCTGCCTGCCGCCTGCTTTCTACCTGTGTTGCAGAGATCTTGCTGCCGGACTGAACCTTAAATTGCCATTGCTTGGGATCAAAATCAAATGCAACGGTGCTCAAAAACTGAAGTTGACGCAAATCTATGGGTAGTTGTGTCATCCATGGGTTAGCTTCGGATTGAGCGAGGTAATAGCCACTTAGATTAGCCAGCCCTTGCCAATGATTAAGGCTGTGCACCTGAAGCTGTGACAATTGGCCAAACACTTGGTACACCGAGTGTGTGTTTTCTAACGTCGCATTAATATCGCCATGCAAGCGCAGGCTTATTTTTGCACCTAGAAAGTTTGTATTTTCAATGCTCTCAATCCTTACTGGGCTGTCGGCGCTGAATGTTAATTGGGCCTGTTCCAGTAGCAGAGATTGATACAAACTGGGATCTATTTTTGTGTTATCCCAAGCTGGAGAAACTCTCACCGTGCTCCCTTCGTTAAGACGCCATTGGGGTTTAGTGTTGGGGCTAAACGTTTGCGTTAGGCTGGCATCTAAGTTGAGTTGCTTTACATTGGGATGGCTGGCAGCCAGCTGTATTTGACTTTGCAGTTCGCCTTGGGCTTGATTGAGCCAGCTATCAAAATCTGCATGATTAGCGTCGTCAATGTCAGCAGGCAGGATAATTTTCCAGTAACTACTCAATTTGCCTTGAGTAATGGTCGTTTGCGCCAAGTCAATGGGCAACAAGTCATGCAGCAGTAGCTGAGCGTAGGCTAGGTTAATGGCACCTTGGCCTTGCCAAACATAGTTATTACCTTGAGGGGTAATATCGGAGGTAATTTTAGCCACTGGAGCCGTGTCTTGGGTGGTAAATAATGTAGCGTCTACTTTATCGTTTGCACCTAAGGTTGCATCAAGGTAAATTTGTTGTTGGTCAGGTGTAGCTATTTTACTTAATATACTTAGGCCGTCACCGTGGTTGGTTAACTCCCCAGACAGTGCTATCTGTTGTCCTTGGATGTCGAGATCTAAATTGAACTTATCCACTTTGAATTTGGGCCACTCAGGCAACCATTGGCTGGGTATTAAAGCAATAGAGGGTATTAAAGGTTGGCCCTTTGGGTTTTTTTCTAACATGCCTGAGGCTTCACCTATGCGAAAGTAGGGCCACTGCCGATCCTGTATTGATTGCCATGTATAGGCCAGAGATACATCGGATAGGGATGCAGTAAAGGCACCCTCGGTACTTGTTTGGCGCCATCCCACATGTTTAATATGCCAGCGCTCATGGTTTGGGTAGCCGACCTTTAACTCTATTTCCTGCAGGTTATTGGGTTCCAGTAACATGGTGGCAATACTAGGAACCCACAGGGGGATAGCCGCGTAGCCAAGCAGTAAAAATGTAATAATAGGGATTAATACATAACGCAACAAACGCCTTAACATAGGGCAGAGTCTTCGATTGGGTTTACTTTTTTATGCATATGAGTATGTTACAGTTTTTGGGAAATGCCAAGTTGTCTTGATGAAAACTTAATCTGACGTCTTTTGTTTGAATTCGCAAAGATCTTCAATCGTGCAAGCGCCACAGCGTGGTTTTCTTGCAACACACACGTAACGTCCATGCAAAATCATCCAGTGGTGGGCATCTAATAAGTAGGCCTTTGGCACAAATTTGAGCAACTTTTTTTCCACTTCCACCACGTCCTTTCCTGGTGCTACACGGGTCCGATTAGACCAGCGGAAAATATGGGTATCTACAGCCATAGCAATTTGCCTAAAAGCCGTGTTAAGCACCACGTTAGCGGTCTTTCTGCCCACCCCTGGCAGGGCTTCTAGCGCCTCTCTGGTGTCGGGTACTTGGCCATTATGCTGCGCCACTAGCAAGGCTGCGGCTTGCATCACGTGTTTCGCCTTACTGTTGTAAAGACCAATGGTTTTAATGTGCTGTTTTAATCCTTCTAAACCCAGATCGAGCATGGCTTGAGGAGTATTAGCCACTTTAAACAAACGATCTGTAGCTTTATTGACGCTCACATCTGTGGCTTGAGCAGACAGTGCCACAGCCACCAAAAGCTCATAATGATTGCTGAAGTTTAGCTCAGTCTCAGGCTTAGGGTTATCTGCTTTTAGGCGGGCAAAAATTTGCTCACGTTTAACATTATTCATGGCTGCATTGGCTTATGTTTACTCTATTCAATAATGCCCGTGACCCTGACACGCTTGCTTCCTGCTTCGGCAAGGGGATGGGCTTTGAGCTTTTGTACTTTTTGGTATTGATCAAAACTGTTTTTAGCAGCAATAATGATGCCCATGCCAACAAAAGCACCCGGTGGCAGGACTGCAAAAAGAAAGCCGCGGTAGTCATCGATAATAACCAAGGTCCAGTTTTGCGCCATGGGTCCAAGTAATAAATGCATGTCTGCAAATAAGGTACCTTGGCCAAGTAATTCGCGCATGGCACCCAGGGTTACCAGGACCGCAGCGAAGCCACATCCCATACTGAGCCCATCGAGTACAGCGAGGTGAGGTGGGTTTTTGCGAGCATAAGCGTCTGCCCGGCCTAGAATAGCGCAGTTGGTCACAATGAGTGGAATAAAAATACCTAATATTTGATACAGCTCATAGGTCAAGGCTTGCATGGTCAGTTCGGCAATAGTTACGAGGGCCGCAATAATCATTACAAACACAGGTAAACGGATGTCATCAGCCACCTGATTACGGATTAATGAGACCAATAAGTTTGATCCAACTAATACCAATAGTGTAGCAAAGCCTAAGCCTAGTGCATTCACAACGCTGCCGGTAACGGCTAACAATGGGCACAGACCCAATAACTGCACAAGGGCAGGGTTATTATTCCAAAGCCCGTCCATCACTAATGTTTTTTGCTCTGCTTGCATGTTAGTTTTCCTCTGCGTCAGCATAAAGGGTGCTGCGGTGGCGTTGATGGTAGAGCAGTCCTTGATGGATGGCGTTGACGACTGCCCGAGGGGTAATGGTGGCTCCGGTGAAGCCATCAAATACCCCCCCATCTTTAGTCACAGCCCAATCATCAGGCGGTGTATTGGTCAGAGATCGGCCGATAAAGCTGTCTATCCATGGTGATTTTTTACGGTCTACCTTATCACCCAAGCCCGGTGTTTCCCGGTGTTCGATAGTCCGTACGCCTTGGATAAAGCCCTGTTGATCTATGCCCATTAGCAATGAGATATCGCCACTATAGCCATCTTTAGCAATCACAGGTAAAACCACAGCTAGTCTTGCGCCAGATTTAACTGCGGCATAACCCAAAGCAGGCGGTGTAATATTGAGTGGTGCATAGTCTGGCAGTGTGATGGGCACCGATAATAAACTTTGATCGTAAAATTTGGGTGGCATCACAGCGGATAATGCACGTGCCTTAGCTGCAGCCTTATTGGCGGCAATACTATCGATACCTGCAACATAAGTAAGACTAATGGCCGCTGCCGTTATAACTGCAAATAAACCTAAGCTTATGGCGCCGTTACGGATGGAAGCTATTAAATTGCTGGGCGTTTTTGAACTCATGGCTAGTCACCTCGCGCAGATGATTTGTCAAGCTTATGCCCGTAGGCTTTTGGCTTAGTGTAGGTGTCTATTAACGGTGCAGATAAATTCATCAGCAGTATGGCAAAAGCGAAAGCGTCAGGATAACTACCATAACTTCGGATGATGAAGACCAAAATGCCAACGCCAGCACCGAATATCAGTTTACCTTTGCGGCTGGTGGCCCCCGACACTGGGTCAGTGACGATAAAGAAGGCCGAGAGCATGGTGGCACCAGTCAGTAGGTGTTGTGATGCACTTGGATAAAGGTCAGGATCGCCCGTATGAAAAAGACCTGCGCAAAGCCCTAAACTGGCTAGCATAGCCACAGGTGCGTGCCAGGTAAAAACTCTAAGGGCGAGTAATGCTGCGCCACCGGCAAGATAAGCAAGGTTAATCCACATACTGGCGGTGAGACTTAAACCTAACTGTGGGTTAGTGAGCGCCAGTTCATTTAATGTCAGGCCTTTGGTGTGGCGCATTAAATCCAAAGCCGTGGCTCTGGCCCAAGCATCAATGCCACCATCAATCGATTCTAGCCAAAACCATTGCCATTGTTGGCTCAACGTTAAGGTCTCTTCAGTGCCAGCCCACTGGGTCATCGACACAGGAAAGGCAATCAAACACAGTGCATAACCTACCATAGCAGGATTAAACGGGTTGTTTCCCAAACCTCCATAAAGGTGTTTTGCAAACACAATAGAGAACAGAATAGCCACTAAAGTTAGCCACCAAGGGCTAAATGGTGGTAACGCCAAAGCCAACAGAAAGGCAGTCACTAAGGCGCTACCATCGGTTAAGAAAGGCAGTATTGGGCGCCGTCTTAATTTCAGTATTAAAGCTTCAAAGCCTAGGGCAAGGCCGCTGGCCCATATCAAGTTAATTAAGGTGCCATAACCATAAAAAAAACTTTGTACCGCTAAACCGGGAAGTGTGGCCAATAATACCCACATCATGAGTCGCGAAGTTTTACTAAAGTTATGATGGTGTGGCGACGATAAATTCATTAAGGCCATGGTTAAGACTCCTGCGCCGGTATGGTTTTTTCAGTGGGGTTGGCCTGCTGGTGTTCTAAGGCGCGAATGGCCGCTTCGTGAGCAGTTGTTGCTTTAACAATGTCTGCTTCTACTTGCTGCGGATCTTCTGCTGTGGCTAAGGATTTTTGTAACTTACGTAACCCTGCGTTGGCTTTGGCAACGCTGATTTGTAGGCTTTTTTCTAGCTCTGGGTCATGACCAAGTTTAACTTCATAAGCCTGTAGCTCGGCCTGAGCAACCTCAGCTTTGGTAGTGAGTTCAATCACCGTTGCCTGTAAACTAACCGTTTGTTCATGATCTTGAGCTTGAGCGCTAACAAGAGCCTGGCGGGTCTTGTTAAGTTTTGTTCGCGTAATGGCTGCTGCCGTTTTAAGAGCCTTGTACTCTTGTTCTGGACTTTTTTCTGTGCTGTTAGTTTGGCGTTCCTGCTTTTGCTTGTTGACCCGCGCTAAAGCAGCTGCAATGGGATCTTCTGCCGTTGGATTGGCCGCTCGTTTGGCAGCTTGGACCGCCGCAGCGGCAGTGGCCCTAGCCTTGCGTTTTTCTTCCTTAGCTAATTTTTCATCAACTAACCGCTGTTCACGAGTTTCAAAGCGCAGGCGAGCATGTTCTGCCAGTTGGGCTTCGTGATTTTGCGTTTTTACTCGGCCTTTGGCATAACGATAGTATTGCACCAAGGGGATCTTACTAGGGCAAACCCATGCACAGGCACCACACTCTATGCAATCAGACAGGTTATGGTCTTGAGCCTTTTCAAACTCCTCAGCCTTAGCAAACCAGAATAACTGTTGTGGCAATAGCTCTGCTGGACAGACAACTTCACATTGGCCACAACGAATACAGGCATGATGATCGGCTACGGGAGCGAGCTCTAGGTCAGCCGCTGCCAACAGACAATTACTGCTTTTGACGATGGGAATCTGGGTGTCTTGTATGGTAAATCCCATCATCGGACCTCCCATGACTAAACGCGAGGTCTGGGCCAAATCAACCTTAGCAAAAGCTAAAACATCGGCTACTGGAGTGCCAAGAAGCACTTCGTAATTACCTGCATTGAGTGCGGTCTTGCCGGTGACAGTTGTAATGCGTTTTATGAGGGGCTGGCCTAGAACTACAGCATCGAAAATAGCTTTAACAGTGCCCACGTTATGACATAAGATGCCTATATTGGCAGGAATGCCACCGTGTGGAACCTGACGTCCTGTCAGCACCTCTATGAGTTGTTTTTCTCCACCCGAGGGATATTTAGTGGGTATCACACACACTTCAATGTCTGCGTGTTGAGCCGCAGCCTCGCTCAACTCAGCGATGGCTTCGGGTTTGTTGTCTTCTATGCCAATGAGGCACTTGGGCTGTTCAAGCAATTGCTGAAGTAGTTGAATGCCTTTGATAATTTCATCGCCATATTCACGCATTAAGCGGTCATCAGAGGTAATGTAGGGCTCGCATTCAGCTGCGTTAATAATGAGGGTGTGAATACTGTCCTTCGGTTGTAACTTAACTGCACTTGGGAAGCCAGCACCACCCATACCCGCTATGCCAGCTGCTTGAATGATGTTGAGTAACTCTGGTTTAGACAAGGCTTTGGGGTTGTGGGTTGGGTTTAATTCGACCCATTGGTCTTTGCCATCGGTGTTGATGATGATACAAGGGCCATACAAGGCTGATTGATGGGGTAAAACGTGTTCCTCAAGCGCACTCACGTGGCCAGAACTGGGAGCATGGATGTTGGTACTGACAAAACCCTGAGCGCTGGCAATAAGCTGACCTTTGAGAACATAGTCACCCACTTTAACGATGGCTCTGGCCACTTTACCGATGTGCTGGTTTAGGGGCACTATTAACTGTGGCGGCGGCGGCATCGCTACAATGGGCAGCTGATTAGACTGGGCTTTATTTTGCTGCGGGTGCACGCCACCGTGGAAATCCCAAGTTTTATTCATCTTCAGTTGCTCCATGTTCGTGAGGCGAGCTACTGCTAGCAATGAGTTGTTTCGGCTGCTGCCAATGCCAGCTTGCAGGGGTGACTTGCACAGGGAGCATATCAATACAGTCAACAGGGCAGGGCTCTACACATAGGTCACAGCCAGTGCACTCATCAACGATGACGGTATGCATTTGTTTGGCAGCCCCCAGGATGGCATCAACGGGGCAGGCCTGAATACACTTAGTGCAACCAATACATTCATCTTCCCGAATGTAAGCAATGGTGCGAATAGCTTCGCTACCGTGCTCTGCATCCAGTGGAATAACCTCTAGATCTAATAAGTCAGCAAGGTTTTTAATGGTGGATTCGCCGCCAGGAGGGCAACGGTTTATCGCCTCACCGTTAGCGATCGCCTCCGCATAAGGCCTGCAGCCTGGATGGCCACATTGGCCACATTGTGTTTGTGGTAGCAGGTTATCAATTTGATCAACTATAGGGTCTCCGTCAACCTTAAAGCGGATGGCAGCAAAGCCTAAAATGGCACCAAAAACGAGGGCGAGTAGAGCCAATATAACAACGGCAAGGTAAAGTATTTCCATCTATATGGCCACCAAACCGGTGAAGCCCATAAACGCTAAGGACATAATGCCAGCACTTATCATGGCAATGGCTGCGCCTTTAAATGGCGCCGGCACATCAGCAACAGTAATACGTTCTCTCATAGCAGCAAATAAAATAAGCACTAAAGAGAAACCAATAGCTGCGCCAAAGCCGTATAAAATAGACTCTACGAAACCGTTAGCCTTTTTGATGTTTAATAAGGCAACACCAAGTACCGCGCAGTTGGTCGTAATCAAAGGTAGGAAAATACCCAAAACCTTATGTAACAAAGGGCTGGTTTTGTGCACCACCATTTCGGTAAATTGCACAACAAAAGCGATCACTAAAATAAAGCTAATGGTTTGTAAAAATTCTAACCCAAAAGGTTCGAGTAAATAGGTATAGGTCAGGTAACTGCACAAAGACGCTAAGGTGAGTACAAAGGTGGTCGCCAAAGACATTCCCATGGCTGTTTCTAAGCGGGAAGAGACCCCCATAAAAGGACACAGTCCAAGAAACTGCACGAGCACAAAATTATTCACTAACACAGTGCTAACAAGGATGAGTAAATAGTCTACCATTTTGTCTTTGAATCCTTCGTACCAAGAGCTAATTGGTGCGGCTAATATCTGACTCAATTAGTCAGCTATTATTGTAACGCAAAAAGCTCATTAAAACGTTATTCGCGCCCATTGATTTAGAGGGATTTTATATTCCAATTAGGCATAAGTAAATCAGTTTTTAGTATTTTGTGTTATAACAATATTACGTTATCATATGCGCATAATACGCCTACAATTATTTAGGATAGACCAATGTACGCCTATAACCAATTCGATCAAACTCTGGTAGACCAGCGGGTGGAACAGTATCGTGATCAAACCCGCCGTTATTTAGCGGGCCAAATTCCAGAAGATGAATTTCGCGTGTTGCGGCTCATGAATGGGCTCTATATCCAGCGCCTTGCTCCCATGCTTCGTGTTGCCATTCCCTATGGTTTGATGAAAAGTGATCAATTGCGCGCATTATCTCAAATATCAAGAACCTATGATAAAGGTTATGGACATTTTACTACGCGCCAGAATATGCAGTTTAATTGGCCTACACTTGAGTCTGTGCCCGATATCCTAGCCGATTTAGCTAAGGTACAGATGCATGCAATCCAAACCAGTGGCTCCTGCATTCGCAATACCACCACTGATCCCTTTGCCGGTGTGAGTGCGGACGAGATAGAAGACACCCGTCCATGGTGTGAACTAATTCGCCAGTGGAGTACTTTACATCCGGAATTTGCCTACTTACCGCGCAAATTTAAAATAGCGGTGTCTGGTTCCAGTAGCGACAGAGCCGCGTCTCAAGTGCATGATATTGGTTTACATTTGTATCGCAATGACGCGGGTGAGATGGGTTTTGAAGTTTTGGTAGGCGGTGGTTTGGGACGCACACCCGTGATAGGGAAAACGGTGCGTAAATTTCTTGAACCCCAAGAACTTCTAACCTACTTAGACGCAGTTTTGAGGGTGTATAACCTCAATGGTCGTCGAGACAATAAATACAAAGCCCGTATTAAAATACTGGTTAACGCCATTGGTATCGATGCCTTTGGGGCCATGGTTGAAGCAGAATGGCAACTCACTAAGGGTAAAGAGTTACGTTTGCCAGCAACAGAAATTGAGCGTGTTAAAGGCTTTTTTAAAGCCCCTGACTACCTGCCTGCCGTTCAAGCCAGTAGTGACTTGGAGCCAGTGTTTAATGAGTATCCCCAGTTTGCCAAATGGCACAAACAAAACACGCGAGACCACAAGCAGGCAGGTTATCGCATTGTTATTGTAGCGCTTAAAAATCAGTTGCAAGCGCCAGGCGATGTTAACCACCAACAAATGGATGGCATTGCGGCACTAGCCGATGAGTTTAGTTTTTCTGAATTACGTTCCACCCATGATCAAAATCTAGTGTTAGCAGATGTGGCTCAGCGTGATTTATTCGCCTTGTGGTTAAAATTACAAGATTTAGGTATGGCCCGCGCTAACGTGGGCACCTTAACGGATATGATTAACTGTCCGGGGCTTGATTTTTGTAGTTTAGCTAACGCTGAAACCCTCATACTGTCACGCCAAGTCAATGAAACCTTCGACGATATGGATTACCTCTATGATCTTGGCGAAATTCAGCTAAAGATATCTGGCTGTATCAATGCGTGTGGCCATCATCATGTGGGGCATATTGGCATTTTGGGTGTTGAAAAAGGTGGTAAACAAGTCTACCAGTTTACTTTGGGTGGTTCTGCGTCTAATGATGCAAGCTTGGGTAAAACCCTAGGCCGCTCTATTGAACAAGATCAAGTGGTGGTGGTTATTGGTCACATTTTGGACGTGTACGTAGAGCTTCGTCAAACCGATGAAACATTTTTGGAAACTATACGTCGTGTAGGTTTTGCACCATTTAAGGAGCGTGTTTATGGCACTCATCAAAGATCAGCAGCTTAGTCATAACCATGCTGCAACACCAGAAATTAGATTTGCTGATTGGCTCAATGAGGGGTCGTTAGCAGGTGATAAAGTATTAGCCAATGGCGCCGATGATTTAGCCAGTTTGTTGGCCAGTGCAAGTCAACTGTCTATGATCGCTATTGAGTTTGAGACCTTCGCTGATGGCCGTGGTTATAGTATGGCGCGTATGTTGCGTCGTGAAGGTTATGATGGTGAAATTCGTGCAGTTGGTGATGTGGCTATGGATCGCGTCGACTTTATGCATCGAGTGGGTTTTAACGCCTTTGAATTACGCAACGACCAAGATGCAGCGCAAGTGCTCAGTAAAATAGGTGAAGTGACGGTACATTTCCAACCTAGCGCAGACGGCAAAGGCCCAGCTTACATGGTGTGATTGTTAATCCATGGGTCGACTAGAACACCACTAAAGCGCTTTAGGTCAGCCTGCAGCGCTTTAGTTTTTATAAACTAAAGCTTTTATAACGGTGAAACGTTAGTGGCCTGTAAACCTTTTTCACCTTCAACAATAGTAAATTTAACTTGCTGGCCCTGTTCTAGGCTCTTATAACCCTCTTTAACGATGCCACTAAAGTGCACAAACACGTCTGCACCATTGGGCTGCTCTAGAAATCCAAAACCTTTAGTGTCATTGAAAAACTTTACGGTACCGGTGACTATTGCTGACATGGGTGTTCCTTCATCTAATAAAGTCATGGGGCCTTTACGTCTTTAGCCGACGCGTATAAGCTACATAACTAGGTTTACCTTGGCTTTTTATGTGCGGGTCTGTGTTGAATTAGGCGAGACTAGGCAGCAAGCATGGACTCATCAATAAGGCCTAATTGTTCGGCGCGCATGGTAACGCTATCGGTTAAATGGGTCAATTGCAAAATTATTGCCTTGGTCTACTAAGCATCGGTTAACCTCTAGCTTATCGGTTTATTTACAGGTCGTGCACTTTAGGTTAACGTGCAGCGCTTTGGGTGGTGACATGACAGTTGAGTTTTGCTTAGCCTACTTTGTGGCGGTATTAATATTTTCTATAACCCCAGGGCCAGGAGTGTTTGCGCTGATGGCTAAGGCCTTAAAGCAAGGTGGAAATGCCTGTTGGGGTTTGGCTCTAGGCATGACCATGAGCGACATTATTTATTTGTTACTGGTGGTGTGGGGGCTAGCTTACATTGCCAATGAATATCAACTTATTTTTACGCTGATTCGCTGGTGTGGCGCCACCTATTTGTTCTATCTGGCTTGGCAGGTATGGCATGCCCCTGTTGAATTGAATACAACAGCATTAGCCGTCACTGGGTCTAAGGGTGCTAATTTTGTTTTGAGCTATGCGGAAGGCATGCTGATCTCAGCCACCAATCCCAAGGTTATGTTATTTTACATCGCATTTTTACCAACCTTCATCGATTTAACCCTGTTAACCAGCCAAGGCGTGGTGCTGGTTGTTGGGCTCAACTTTATCGCCTTGATGATGGGGCTGATGCTGATCGCCTATAGTGCTGGTAAGGCTCGTAAGCTCTTTAGTCAGCATAAATCGGTGCAGCGCTTAAACCGAATTACGGCAGGTCTTATGGGAACTGCAGGACTGCTTATTTTAACTCGATGACTGCTCTAGACCAGTATAGAGGTACTCATAAAGGCGTCTTGTGGCATCGGTTTGATTAGCCCGGTCATGCTTGAAGACTAATTTTACATGGCCCAGTTGAGGGCTGTCTTGTAGTTGTAAGTGGCTATGTAATCCCTGTGGTACCGTGCTGCGGGCGAGGGCGCTGATACCTAAACCCGCTTCAATAGCCGATTGGATGCCCAGTAAGCTCGATGAACTGTAGGCGATGCGCCAGGCGATGCCAGCTTGATTGAGCTTACTGATAATTTGTTGCCTGTATCTGCACCCAATAGGGTAGACCACCAGCGGTATGGGTTGTTGCTCAGCCCAGTCAAAGTGACCGTTAGTCACCCACACAATGGTTTCATGAAACTCATCACCTGAGTTAACTTGGAGGGTTTCTTCTAAGCTGTCTGTGGCCAAAACCAAGTCATAACGCCCTTGTTGGAAATCTTGCAACAACTTCACACTTAAATCGCAATTCACTTCTAAACTGACTTCAGGGTGAGCTTGGCCAAACTGGCTCAGTAAGCGCGGCAAAAATGACACTTCAAAGTCATTGGGTATGCCTAACCTTACTTGCCCAGAAACAAGACTTTTAGCCAGTCGAGTCACCGCACTATCATTGATGTCTAACATACGCCGGGCGAAACTAAGTAACACTTCACCTTCTTCTGTGACTTGGAGGCCGTTATTTCTTTCAAACACAGTAATGTCTAACAGTTCTTCTAAGCGTTTAACTTGTAGGCTGATGGCTGGCTGAGAGCGACCTAGTAATGCTCCCGCAAGCGTAAAGCCACCGAGATCAACAACGGTAATAAAGGTACGCAGCAGGTCGGTAGGAATATTTTTCATGGATAAATTATAAAACAAATTAATAATAAATTAATAGTTATTAAACTATTAAATAATTTGAGGTTTAATAAAATAACCAAGGGCGGCATAATCTACAGGTCATAACCAATGAGTTTTAGTCATGCCACTAAATACCAAAACTTTACCACCTTTAAATGCTCTCGTGGCTTTTGATGCAGCGGCTACGAGTTTAAGCTTTACCCAAGCTGCAACTAAGCTGTTTGTAACCCAAGGTGCCATTAGCCGCCAAATACGCAGCCTAGAGGAAAATCTGGGTATTGTTTTGTTTGACCGCCAACAGCGGCAAGTGCGATTGACCCCAGCTGGGCGTGAATACCACCAGCACATTGGCGATGCATTAACGCAAATATCCATGGCTACCATTGCCATTAAGAACCCAGCCCACGCAAGCCAAATTACCATTGCTGCAAGTCATGCCGTATCTTCTTTATGGCTCATGCCAAGGATTACAGAGTATTCAAGAGCCTACCCAGAGACCGATATACGGTTATTGGTGGCTGATAATGTACTCGAGGTTGACGCCACTGATTTTGATTGTAGTATCGGTTTTAGTTCAAATCAGCCGTTTGGTTATCAGGTAGATCGTTTATTTTCAGAGCGTGTGTTTGTGGTGTGTAGCCCTGATTTTTTAGCCCAACACAGCCAACGTTCTCCCCATGAGTTACTAGCCACGAGGCAGTTGGTGCTCGACAACCCAACCCATGGCTGGTTTAACTGGCCAGACTGGTTTAAAGGCTTGAACATGTTACCAATTGTGCCGCAGCATAAGGTCACGTTTAGTCACTACAACATGCTAATTCAAGCCGCCCAGCAGGGTCAGGGTGTGGCGTTGGCTTGGGATCATTTGCTCGCTGATTACTTGGCTAGCGGCAGTCTAGTCAGGGCTTTTGACCAAACCCTGGACACCCAAGCTGGTTTTTATCTGATGACGTCTTTAGTAGGAAGTGGCAAACCTGCGCTGGATGAATTTCGCTTGTGGTTAATGAATAATCTATGAGTTAATCTCATGGGTTTAGTGATAAAATATCGTTTGTGACTCATTGGCGTTTAAGGCAAAGTGGCTTTATTGCTTGATCGGTGTCAATTTAAGGATCCACCATGAACGTCTTTGACCGCATCCCGCTCGTCAGCCTAGAAAATGCCATGCTTTGTATAGAAGAAGCCAGTGGCTTACCTAACCCCTTATATAACGACCCCGAACTGTTTGCTGAGGAGCGAGATCGTTTGTTGGGTAAAACATGGTCGGGTATCGGCTTTGCTGGCGACCTGCCTGCCTCAGGTTATGCCAAACCGATTACCTTTATGGGATTGCCGCTGGTCATTGTGCGTGATCGCGATGATGTGCTTCGAGTGTTTCATAATGTGTGCAGTCACCGTGGTATGGTGCTTATTAATGCAGAGGGGCCAGTGCAAGGCAGTATTCGTTGTCCTTATCACTCGTGGACCTATGATTTATCGGGTCAACTCAAAGGCACGCCCCACATTGGTGGGGTTGGGGTGCATAAACTAGACAGCTTCGCCTGCGAAAAACACGGCATGAAGCCAGTGTCGAGCGCCGTGTGGTTTGATATTGTGTTTGTAAACCTAGATGGCGAGGCCGCTCCCTTTGCACAGTTCATTGCACCGGTAGTGGCGCGTTGGCAGCCTTTTTTAGGCGATTCTGGCTATAGCCGCATGCGCCGCGAGGCCTTACCTGAAGCGACAGGCAAGTTAAGTTTAGCAGCAGAGGCAGAAACAGAAGGTGCCTTTACCTTAAACGTTGCGTGTAATTGGAAACTAGCGGTAGAAAATTATTGCGAAAGCTACCACCTACCTTGGATTCACCCCAACCTCAATGTCTACTCTCGTATTCAAGACCATTACCACATTATGTTTGCCAATGAGTTTGCGGGCCAAGGCACTAGGGTCTATAACTTGGCCAATAACGCAGGTACACGATTGCCCGTATTCCCAGAGTGGCAGCAAGAGCGCATGCAAGAGGCTGAATACATTACCGTATTTCCCAATGTGCTGCTGGGGATTCAAGCCGACCACACCTTTGCCATTGTACTAGAGCCCGTAGCCAACAATCATACGGTCGAACATTGCCGGCTCATGTATGTGGGTGAAGAGGCTATAGGGCCAGCATATAAGGAGTGCAGAGATGCTACTTTAGCGGCGTGGAAAGAGGTGTTTGGTGAAGATGTTGCCGTGGTTGAAGGCATGCAACGGGGCAGAGCCTCACCCGGGTTTAAGGGGGGTAAGTTTTCTCCTGTGTTAGACAATCCAACCCACTACTTTCATCAATGGGCGGCTAAACGCTTAATTGAAAGTACTCAATTAACAGGAGTTTAAAGCCATGAATCAGTTGCAACAGGGCATAACCCATTGGACTAACTTTATCAACGGTCAATGGGTGGACAGTGAGCACCATATTAAAGTGGAAAATCCAGCCACAGGCGAACTTGTGGGTACCATTGCCGGTGCAACACCGCAGCAGGTCAATGACGCAGTGAGTGCTGCCCGTCAATGTCATGATTTACGCTTGATGGCAGATATGCTGCCCTACCAACGCATGCAATTGTTACATGCTATCGCAGCTGAAATTAGAGCCTTATCAAAGCGTGGTGGGGCGCTATTGTGTTTGGAAAATGGCAAGCCCTTAAGTCGGGCTGAGGGCGAGTTCGAAGAAGCTGCACGATACTTTGAATATTATGCAGGCATGGCGGATAAAATTGAAGGTAAATCCATTCCTTTGGGAGAAGGTTTAGTCGACTTTACCGAATACGAACCGTTTGGCGTTTCAGCTCAAGTGATCCCATGGAACTTTCCCGTCTCTTTAGTGGCACGATCATTAGCACCTGCCTTAGCAGCGGGTAATAGTGTGGTGATCAAGTCGCCAGAGTTAACACCATTAGCCGTGTCTTTGTTAGCTGAGGCAATGGTCAAGGCGAAAGTTCCACAAGGGGCCGTGAATATAGTGTGTGGTTATGGTCACGATACCGGTGCGGCGTTAGTGTCCCATGGCGATATTGACCAGATTGTATTTACAGGCTCTGTAGCAACTGGACAATCTATCATGCAGGCGGCCACTGAACATGTAGTACCTTGCGTCATGGAATTGGGAGGTAAATCCGCAGGTGTTGTGTTTGCTGATGCTAATTTAGACCAGGTGATCGCTAGTGCCGAAGTGGGTAACCTTTTCAATGCTGGACAGGTTTGTTCGGCCATGTCTCGTTTAATTGTGCATGAGAGCATTTATGAACAAGTTAAGCAGCGTTTATTAACTTGTTTTGCTGCTAAATCCGTGGGATCAGGCATGGATGAAGCAGATGTTACGCCTATTTTAACTCAAGGGCAGCTCGATAAAATTGTAACCATGTGTAAACGAGCCAACGATCAAGGCGCCACTTGTTTATTAGGTGGTGCGGCGCTACCCGGACCTGGGTATTTTATGCCACCCACCATTATTGAGGCTGCAGCACACACCGAAATAGCCCAACAAGAAGTGTTTGGGCCGGTGTTAGTATTAATGAAATTTAGCAGTGAAGAAGAGGCTTACGCCATAGCTAACGGCACTGATTTTGGTTTGGTGGCTGGCGTATTCACCCCCAATGTGAGCTTAGCGTTACGCGCCAGTCGCGCCTTAGTTGCCGGCCAAGTGTTCGTTAATGAATGGTTTGCTGGAGGCATCAGTACGCCCTTTGGTGGCGTAGGAAAATCTGGTTTTGGGCGTGAAAAAGGTCAAGAAGCTTTGTATAATTACGTGCGCACTAAAAATATCGCTATTCGTTTAACACCCTAGAGAATTATGTATGTCAGCTATTGATCAGTCTGAGCCTTATAAAAAATGGCTGTGTATTATTTGTGGTTTTATTTATGACGAGGCCTTGGGATGGCCCCATGATGGCATAGCCCCGGGAACTCGCTGGGATGATGTGCCAGAAGACTGGTTATGCCCAGACTGCTTGGTAGGCAAAGAAGATTTTGAAATGATTGAAATGCCGGCAGAGCCGACTCAGTCGGGCGTTAATGCCATGCATGATGGGTTGGTCTTATCGGCTTTGGATCAACCTCAAGGCCCTATTGTGATTGTGGGTTCAGGCTATGCTGGTTATAACCTAGCGGAAGCTGTGCGTAAACTTAATGCTACAATCGATATTGTTGTGCTCACCCAAGATGACGGTAAGCACTATTCTAAACCCGCCCTATCAACCGGCTTAGCCATGCAGCAGACAGCCAAAGATCTAGTGGTGGAACTGCCACTAGACCGGGCTAATCGTCTAAGCATTCGCATTGTGACCCATTGTCATGTTGAACGCGTCGACAGCCAGGCTAAAGTTGTGCTCACCAGCCTTGGCCAACAGCCTTATGGTCAGTTAGTTTTAGCACAAGGAGCACAGGCCATTAACATTCCCTTTGATGGTGATGCTAGTGGCGATGTGATTAGTGTTAACGACCTACAAGATTATGCTCGTTACCGAGACTTGCTGTTAGGTAAGGCCCGCGTATTACTCATTGGTAATGGTTTGATTGGTTGTGAGTTTGCTAACGACTTAGTTTCAGTAGGCAAACAGGTTGATGTGGTTGGTCGTAAGTCTTGGCCCATGGGCCGTTTGCTGCCAGAAGTGGTAGGCCTTAAATTACACGAGGCATTATCTACCATGGGCGTGAACTGGTGGTTAGACAACCAAGTAACGTCGATCAATTATCATGATGCAACTCAGCCACAATTAGGTTACTCCGTAGGCTTAAAAAGTGGGGATGTATTAGAAGTCGACGTGATTGTGGCCGCTGTTGGCTTGCAAGCTCGGACCAAACTTGCCATCAATAATGGCATTGCTTGTGGCGTAGGTATCAAAACAGATACCCGCTTGATGACCAATGTACCCCACATTTATGCGTTGGGCGACTGCGTTGAGTTTGATGGCCAGTTGCAGCCCTACATTGCACCTATTTATTGGGGTATCCAAGCCTTATCGCACACCCTTACGGGCACCGTAACCGATGTTAATTACCCACCCATGACGGTAGTGGTTAAAACGCCAGCCTGCCCAATTACGCTATTGCCCCCGCCCCAAGGCCAGCTTGGCCAATGGCAATTAGAGACCAGTGAAAGGGGCATTATTGCGCGCTTTAATGATAATCAAGGTAAGGTGTGTGGTTTTGTTTTACAAGGAGATCAAGTCGATCAACGCCAGCAGTTGTTAGCTGAGATGATAAGCAACTAAGGGCGCGATATTCTGTTAGAATACGCCCCTAATGATGCTTTAGGTCATGCCCATGCTCGATGCCAACGTGCTGCTTTACAAAGCGGCGCAGTTTGGTCTTGGACTGGGCCTTAATGTGGCCCATTTAGACTGTGCTTTTAGCCATCTGTCGGCATCTGCTTCGCCTCAAACAACCTACGAGAATGCCCTTGTCACAATACGATTTTGCCAGTTTAGGTTTAAACGCCGCCTTAGTAGATAACCTGTCTAGTTTAGGTTACACCGAAATGACGCCCATTCAGGCACAAGCTTTACCCCCTATCTTGGCCAATAAAGATGTGATTGCTCAGGCCAAAACGGGTTCTGGTAAAACTGCGACCTTTGCTTTGGGTTTGCTCAATAAACTCGATGTAAAACGGTTTCGGGTGCAAACTGTGGTGCTGTGCCCAACCCGAGAGCTAGCCGATCAAGTGGCTGTAGAAATACGTAAATTGGCTCGTGGTATTCATAACATCAAGGTGCTCACCTTGTGTGGTGGTATGGCCTTTGGGCCTCAGGTGGGTTCTTTAGAGCACGGCGCGCACATTATTGTCGGTACCCCTGGCCGGGTCGAAGAGCACCTGCGTAAAGCCAACCTAAATCTTGATAATCTAACCACTTTGGTGTTAGACGAAGCTGACCGAATGTTGGACATGGGTTTTCAGCAGGCCTTAGATGACATTATTAGTTACATGCCCAAACAGCGCCAAACTCTATTGTTTAGTGCCACTTATCCCGCAAAAATTGAAAAAACGGCGCAGCGCATTATGCAGTCGCCGGTGATGGTTGAAGTACAAGACAGTCACAGTAAACAAAGTATTGTGCAAAGCCTTTATGAGGTAGAAAATGATGACGCCCGTGTGGACGCAGTAAGACTGTTATTACAGGCTCATCAGCCAGAAACCACGCTCATCTTTTGCAATACTAAGATTGAAACTGACCAACTAGCTAATGCATTACGCGCGGTGGGCTATGAAGCCTTAGCCTTGCATGGTGATTTGGAGCAAAAGCAGCGCGATCAAACCTTAGTGCGGTTTGCCAATCGCAGTGCTTCGGTCTTGGTGGCAACAGATGTCGCGGCGCGCGGTTTAGACATCGAAGCCCTCGACTTAGTTATTAATTATCAAATAGCACGGGAGTTGGAAGTCCATACCCATCGCATTGGCCGCACCGGTCGTGCGGGTGCCCAAGGTATTGCTTGTACTTTGCATACCCAAAAAGAAAATCACAAAATAGGTTTGTTAGAAGATTATTTAAAACAGAAGCTTGAACGGGATGATCTTCCGCCCAAAGCCTTATTGCGCCAAGCTGCGTTTTCCCCACCCATGGTCACCATTCAAATTGGGGGTGGCAAAAAGCAAAAGGTGAGAGCGGGGGATATCGTGGGTGCTTTAACTGGGGCGGAGGGCATACCTGGCTCGGAAATTGGCAGAATACAGGTGGGTGATCAATGGGCCTATGTGGCGGTGACTCAAGAACATGGCAATACGGCGTTTAACAGGCTCAGTGAAGGCAAGATTAAAGGTCGCAACTTCAAAGTAAGACGTTTACGAGGTTAGCATGAGGTTAAATATATTATTGCGTCTTAACAGTGCCTTGTGGTTAATCTTAGGTTTGCTACTGTTATTAAAAACACAGTCGGTTAATCTGCTGCTAGGTACGGAAAAGACCATGTTGATGCACTCCATAGGCATCATTTTAGTGTTTAACGGCATGATTATTTTAATGGCCTCCTTGCGCCAACAGATCAAACCCCATGAAATTATGTTCGTGGTCATAGGCGACTATGGTTGGACCTTGCTCACGCTAGTGCTAATCAGTGTTGGGGCTGTGATTATTGACCCCTCAGGCATACGAGTCACTTTTGTGGTGGCACTGGTCTCTGCTGCCATGGGGGCGTTACAATTTAGGCACTATAAGCTGCTTATAGGCCGTTCATATTCTAGCTAGTCTTTAGTAGCTTGGTTGTTTGGCTAAGGTGATGCGTTGAGCGCGGCAATCTAGGCCTAGTTTCGTGTTAGCATGGCGGCCTAAAAATCACCGGCTTTGAAAGAGACCCTCTATGTCTGATTTACCCAACTGTCCCCAATGCAATTCTGAATATAGTTACCAAGATGCAAGCCAGTACGTGTGTCCGGAGTGCGCCCATGAGTGGTCGATAGAAGCTACTGGCAATGATGTTGAGGCGGCTTTAGATGGCAAGCAAATACACGACAGTAACGGTAATCTGTTACAAGATGGTGACACAGTCACGGTGATTAAAGACCTTAAAGTCAAAGGCTCGTCCTTGGTGGTTAAAGTGGGCACCAAAGTCAAAGGTATTCGCCTGGTTGACGGCGATCACGACATCGATTGCAAAATTCCAGGCGTTGGGGCGATGAAACTTAAGTCTCAGTTTGTCAAAAAACAATAATTAAAACAGGAATCATTCGAATGTTTGTTGAAAAAGAGTTTATCTCACAAGGCGAAATATTAAGAGGGCGTTGGTATGCGGCTCAGGCAGAGTCACTGGCACCGGTTATTGTTATGTGTCATGGCACTTCAGCCACCATTTCCATGTGTCTGGCAGATTATGCCACGGAATTTCAAAAAAAGGGCTTCAACGTATTTCTTTATGACCACGTGGGTTTCGGTCGCAGTGATGGCCAATACCGACAAACTATCAACCCTTGGGTTCAGGGGCGTGGCATTGCAGATGCCGTAACCTATTTGAAATCTGCTGAGCATGCACACAATGGAAAGGTCATTCTTTGGGGTGATAGCTTTGTGGGTATGCTGGTATTGGTGGTCGGTGCACTGATTGATGATTTAGCCGGCGTGGTTTCCTTCACTGCACCATGTGGCTTGCAGGTATTGGAGTTTGACAACCCAGAAAAAAGTCTAGCCACACTGAAAAGTATCTTTGATAAGGGTGAGTTTGATCAATTAGAAGATATGGTTCGAGAGGGGCCCATGCCAGTGGTGTCTTCTGACCAAGTAGGTAACCCCTCGTTACTTAAGCCCATCCAAGCATTTCGTTGGTTTATAGACCAAGGAGGCCAGTGGAATAGTGGCTGGGAAAATAGAGTGACACGGGTCATCCCAAACACTGAAGTGCCTTTTTCCCCGTTAGTGACGGCGCCATTTATACAGGTGCCCGTTTTGATGATGACGGGTAAAGAAGATGAGATGCCACAAATTATTCGTGAGGTACAACTAGAAGTATTTGACCGGATTAAACCTAAAAAGCAATTTTATGAGATTGATGGTGGTCATTTCGGGGCCTTATATCCGCACACGCCCTTGTTTTACGAGGCCATAGCCGTGCAGAGTCATTTCATGAAATCCATTACTTAAGATCAAAAACCAACCTTTAAAGCACCTGTGAGTGGCGTTTGCTATGGTGTTAATAAGCACAGCTGTAAGCCAGGCAGTGCCGCGGCATCCTCTTTTAGGGCTGTCAGTGCTGCTGTGGCTAGGGTGATGTCTAGGGTCAACTGATCACTATAATGGCGCTGGCTAATGAGCGCATTATGTTTTTTACAGAGGTATTCTAACTGGCCACTAAGGTCATAAGGGCACATTAGCTGTAACTGACTTAGTGGCTGTTTTAGTAAGGTTGGACACCGTTCCACGACTAATTTTACAGCGTCACCGTAAGCTTTAACCAAACCGCCTGTGCCCAATTTGGTGCCACCAAAATAACGGCACACTACCACGCTCACCTCGCCAATACCGCAATGACTTAGCACTTGAAGCATGGGTTTTCCAGCCGTGCCTGAGGGTTCGCCGGCATCGCTTAAACCCCAAAAAGTACTATTTTCAGGCGCTTCAGCCACGACTGCCCAGCAATGATGGCTGGCATCGGGGTATTTTTTACGCATGTCGTGCACATGAATGTCACCTTCACCACGACCCACAGTATGGCGTAGGTTGGCAATAAAACGGCTGTTCTTAACCGTCAAAATCAGTTCTAAGTCTTGGCCATGTAAATGTGGAATTTGGTAGTTCAAAAGAGGCCCTGATTTATCAGTTAAATATGTTGAAAATACACCGTGATACGGCTCGAATACAGTTACAATAGGGCTAAGTTTAACAGACATGCAATTGAATTAATGACTCAAATACAATCAGGTTTTGACGGCGTAGAAAGGTTATATGGGGTGCAGGATTACACTGCCATTCGCAAGGCACATATCTGTGTAGTAGGCATTGGTGGAGTGGGCACTTGGGTGGCTGAAGCATTGGCGCGCTCAGGGGTAGGCCAGATTACTTTGATTGATATGGATGATGTGGCACACTCTAACATTAATCGTCAATTGGTGGCGTTGCTGTCGACCGTAGACCAAGCCAAAATTGAGGTGATGGCTGCGCGCATTAAAGACATCAACCCCGAATGTCAGGTTAATTTAATCGAAGAGTTTGTGGGAGCCAATAACCTGCAAGCGTGTTTAGATCGAGGTTATGATTACGTCATCGATGCCTGCGACTCCATCAAAGCTAAAGCCATGATAGTGTCTTGGTGCAAGCACCGTCGTGTGCCCATTATTACTATAGGTGGAGCAGGTGGGCAGCGCGACCCAAGTCAAGTGAAAATTGTTGATCTTGCCATGACTAAAGTGGACCCTTTAGCGGCTAAGTTAAGGTCGGTGTTACGCAGTCAGTATGGCTTTAGCAAAAACCTCAAAAGCCGATTTCGCATTGAATGCGTGTGTTCATCAGAGCAACTGCATTACCCCCAACCCGATGGCACGGTTGATTGGGCCAAAAGTGCTAACGTGGCAGGGGCCAAAATGGACTGCAGTCGTGGCTTTGGGGCCGTTAGTTTTGTCACTGGCACCTTTGCCTTCATTGCTGTGGCCCGGGTGTTGGATAAAATTGTGGCTAAACAGCAACGCCTTGACGCCAACCTATAGGGAATTATCATGCCGCTAAATAATGCTCAATCGATTCAAATTGCTCACCTTATAAATACTGGTTTTACTGAGTATCGGATGCAATTTGAAGAGATTTCTTCGGGTGCAAAACAACGTTTTGAGCAGGCTTTGTGGCAACAGGTGCAAGCCAGCGGCAGACAAAGAATAAACCTCTATGGCGAGATGGTGACGGAAGTGACTCGAAGGGTGGATGAATTTCGTCAAGCCGAACACCTAGGTCAAGAAAAAGCGCGGGATTGGGTCGCCATTAAAGCCCAATTTGAACAATTAACCCCCCAGCGTAGTGACCCTGAGCTAGCAGAAACCTTTTATAACTCTATTTTCTGTCGCATCTTTCGCCACAGCGCGTTGCGTGAACAGCGCATGTTTTTGTTTAGCTCAACAAGCCAGGCACCAAAAGTATTGGCGCAAGACATGTACCGACAATACCATGCCCAGCAGGGTGTCGTGAGCATGGTGAGTCAAATCCTTGATGACTATAGCTTCAGCGTACCTTATGCCAATAAGCGGCTTGATGTGGTTAACCTTGCGCGTAATATTAAAGACAACACGGATGCCCGCATGGCGATTAGTGCCACCACGCGCATACAGATTTTAAAATCCGTTTTTTACCGCAACAAGGGTGCCTATTTGGTGGGCCAACTGGTTAACCTAAACCATTCTCAGCCCTTTGTTATCCCCTTATTGAACGATGAGCATCAAGGCGTTTATACCGATACCTTGATCACAGATTCCGACGATGTAAGTATTATCTTCAGTTTCACCCGCTCCTATTTTATGGTGGAAACCCCAGACCCAGCAAAATTCGTTGATTTTTTGCAACAGATCTTGCCCGCCAAACCATTGGCTGAGATTTACACGAATATCGGCTTTTATAAGCACGGTAAGTCGGTGTTTATTCGTGACTATCTGCAGCATATGAATGATTCTGATGACCAGTTTATTATTGCCCCGGGCATTAAAGGCATGGTGATGAGCGTATTTACCCTGCCTTCGTTAGACATTGTGTTTAAGATTATTAAGGATAAGTTTGCACCGCCAAAAGCCATGAGCAAAGCGGTGGTTAAAGAAAAGTACCGTTTGGTAAAGGAGCATGACCGAGTAGGGCGCATGGCTGACACCCAAGAGTTTAAACACTTTGCTTTTGCCAGACATCGGTTTTCTCAAGAGTTAATTGACGAGCTGTTTGCCGTCGCCCCTAGCATGATCCAAATAGTGGATGAATACGTGGTTATCGAGCAGCTTTATGTTGAGCGCCGCATGACGCCACTTAATATTTACATTGATACCGCCAGTGACGAGCAGTTGTACGATGTCATTGACGAATATGGCAACGCCATCAAACAACTGGCCGCAGCTAATATTTTTCCTGGAGACATGCTATTTAAGAACTTTGGTGTCACCCGTCATGGCCGGGTGGTGTTTTACGACTATGATGAAATTTGTTACCTCACCGAATGTAAGTTTCGTAAAATTCCAGAGGCCATGTACCCAGAGCAAGAGTTGGCGAGTGAACCTTGGTATTCAGTAGGGCCCTATGATGTTTTTCCAGAAGAGTTTCATGTGTTTTTGGCCGGCCGGCCGCGCATAGCCAAGATATTTCGTCAAATACACAGTGATATCTTTGATGCTGATTACTGGAAGTCTTTGCAGCGAGATATCGAAGATGGGCAGGTGAAAGACGTCTTTCCCTATCGCCGGAATAAACGTTTTGTTTCATCAAAAGTGTCCGTCTGAGCTTGCCCGTGGCGGCTCTAAGTCGTTAGTATAGCCATTAATACTGGCCAACTATGGAGTTCATATCGAGCCCATATCGAGCCCATATCGAGCCCATGAAGGAGTTGTACCATGCACCAGCCAGCAGATGATGAAGCTATTTTTCCACGCCCACTGTCGGGGCATGTGGTGAGTAAGCCACCGCCGGCACTGCTTCCTTCTAGGGTAGGCTTAGTGGGCCGTGACGTGGTGTTAGAACCACAAAACGCTCAGCTTCATGCTGAGCAGCTTTATGTGGCAGGCCATGAGTCACCAGAGGCCTTGGCTATCTGGGATTATCTCGCTTATGGGCCATGGCCCAATGTGGAGGCCTATAAAGCAGTATTGCGCGCTCAATCGGCCAGTACCGACCCTATTTTTTATGCTATTCGCTTAAAGCACTCGGGTAAGGCTTGTGGGCAAGCCAGTTTTTTAGACAACCATGCGCAACATGGGGTCACTGAAATTGGTCATATATGGTTTGCACCCGAGTTACAAAGAACCCGGGCTGCAACTGAGGCCCTATTTTTGATGTTAAGCCACGCCTTTGATGATTTAAGTTATAGACGCATGCAGTGGCGTTGTAATTCGCTTAATCAAAAATCGAGAACGGCGGCAAGGCGTCTTGGGTTTAGGTTTGAGGGCATTTTTTACAATCACCTTATTTTCAAAGGTAAAAACCGAGATACGGCCTGGTACTCCATTTTAGATACGGAGTGGCCGCAAGTACGCTCGATCATTAAACATTGGTTGAGTGATGACAATTTTGATGCCACTGGGATGCCGTTAACTTCGCTGGCTGAAAATATGCACACACGCACCAACCCAGAGCGCAATAGTGACGGCTTAAATTAGGCCTTAACTGGGTTGGCTTTTCTAAGTTGCACTTGGGCAAGGGTGTGTAACTTTTCTTCTTGGCTCATAATCATCCAATTTCTCACTTCATCTTGGCTGCGGTAACAGCCTTTACACACCAATTCGTCGCTCTTAAATTGGCATACCTTAATGCATGGATTGGGGATGCTGTGATCAATGTTACGGCTGGTGCGAGGTCTGCGGCGCATAATATAGGTCTGGCTAATAGTGAGAATGTAAAGCGCTTATTATGGCCCTAGAAAGGCGCTTAGGAAAGACCTCTGTGATAGAATGCCAGCTGATTTTATGGGCTTAAGGTTTATGGCATTATGTTAGGTCGTATTGGTTTTTTCTGGGGTGCAATTGGCGTGGTTGGATTGCTGCTTACCTCAGTAGTGCGCTTGTCTGATATTGCGCTTGAGTTCCTGCATTACCCAGCGCAAATATGGCACTATGGGGCATTGGCTTTGTGGGTGGTGTTTATGGCTTACTCAGAAGGTTATAAGGGCTTTCAACAGGGCTTTTCGCCTCGTGTGGCGGCCCGACTCTTGTGGTTACGACACAACCCCAAACCTTGGCTAGTGGTATTAGCACCGTTATTTGCCATGGGCTTTATCTACGCCTCTAAAAAACGCACCCTTGTGTCTTTTACTATTTTGCTGATGGTGCTGGTGTTTATTTTTATTGCCCTCAACCTACCTCAGCCGTGGCGTCCCATTTTAGATGCAGGCGTAGTAATGGGTTTATTGTGGGGTATGGTCGCCACTGGCTGGCAGATCTTCACCGTTATGCGCGCAGGCGCCAGTTTAGTTGATCCAGATCTACCCCGTTCGGCTTACCCACATGCATAGGACACAATAATGCGCGCTATATTTTGGATGTCTGGGGCAATATTTTGTTTTTGCCTCATGGCCATTTCTGCCCGTGAGTTGGACGGATTGATCGATAAGTTTGAGTTGCTGGCCATCCGCAGTATGGTGGGTTTAGTGCTGCTAGTGATTATTATGAACGTCATCAAGCGCCCCAGATTAATGTTTACTCAGCGCACTAAGACTCACGTTTGGCGCAACCTGTTTCACTTTATTGGCCAGTTTAGCTGGCTTGTTGGCATTGGTATTTTGCCCTTAGCCCAAGTGTTCGCGATTGAATTTACCGTGCCGCTTTGGGTGTTAATTATCGCTGCTATATTTTTGGGTGAGCGCATCACTGGGCGCAAGTTTGCAGCTGTGGCCTTAGGTTTAATCGGGGTGGCTATTATTGTTAAACCGGGTGTGGAATTACTCGACCGTGGCGCCATCATCATGCTCATTGCGGCCGTGTGTTTTGCCCTAACCTTTATCTTTAATAAGTCGCTTT